>OGIT01000628.1_pt1 | contig 13535 bp, 11 predicted proteins | sample 1571881 | NCBI WGS metagenome assembly OGIT01 (sample SAMEA2582101, study PRJEB24529) | metagenome | biome: Human gut stool | place: China | collected 2011 | reverse complement strand
TGGTTCCGTGCTCTTTCCGGGCCAGCAGCCAGTTGAACAGAGCGGACCGAGCTCCTCCGATGTGGAACGGCCCAGTGGGGCTGGGTGCAAAACGTACTTTCAATTTTTTTTCCATTGTATCTTCCTCCCAAAAGGTTTTTATCTTGTCAAGCTGGCCACAGCTTCGGCAGCGATGCCTTCTCCCCGGCCGGCAAAGCCCAATTTCTCTGTGGTGGTGGCCTTCACGTTCACCGCATCCCGCGGCAGCTTCAGGTCGGCCAGGAGGTTTTCCAGCATGGCCGGCTCATAAGGCGCCAGCTTGGGCCGCTGGGCGATGATGGTCACATCCACATTGTTCACCTGCCAGCCGGCTGCCCGGATCTTTGCCAGGACGGCAGCCAGCAGTTTCCGGCTGTCCGCCCCCAGATAGGCATCGTCCGTATCCGGAAAAAGACGGCCGATATCCCCCATCCCCGCGGCCCCCAAAAGGGCATCCATCAAGGCGTGAAGGGCCACATCTGCATCGGAATGGCCGTCCAGTCCCTTATCCCAGGGCACCTTTACCCCGCACAGGATCAGGGGACGGCCGGAAACCAGCCGGTGCACATCGTACCCTGAACCGATCCGGAATTCCATCTTTTTTTCCTCCTTGCGTTCCACCAGCGCCTCCGCCCATGCCAGGTCTTCCGGCGTAGTGATCTTCCGGTTGTCATAGGAACCCCGCACCAGGGCTACCGGCTGCCCCAGGGCTTCTGCCAGACTGGCGTCATCGGTAACAGCCAGACTGCGTTCCCGGGCTAGGGCAAACCCTTCTTCCAACAGTTCCCGCCGGAAAATCTGGGGGGTCTGGACTGCCCAAAGCCGGCTCCGATCCAGGGTCCGGTCCACGCAGCCCCGAGTATCATCCACCTTGATAGTATCCTTGCAGGGCACCGCCGCAATGGCAGCTCCCGTTTCCCGTGCTTTTTCCCAGACCTTCAAGAAAAGATCCGGAGCGGCAAAAGGCCGGGCCCCGTCATGGACCGCCACATACCGGCAATGAGCGGGCAAGGCCGCCATGCCGCTGGCTACAGAATCCTGCCGTTCCTTTCCGCCGGTGACGATCTGCCAGGAAAGGCCGGGGAACTGCCGAGCCTGCCATTTTTGGAGCAGCTGCCGGGCACTTTCCTCCTCTCCCTTGGCTACTGCCACCAGGGCTAGTTCCAGTCCGGGGACTTGGCTCAGCCCGTGGAGATTCCGTACCAGGATGGGGATCCCTCCGATGCAGGCATAATTTTTATTATACCCCAAACCGAGTCTTTTTCCCATACCTGCCGCGGCAATGATGCAAACCAGTTTTCTATCCATCCCATCATTCCTATCTCATTTCAGTTTGGTCTCATTTCAGTTTGGCAAAGATCATCCGTCCAGCAGAAGTTTGGAGCACTGAAGTGACCGTCACCGGTACCGTGAAGTTCACGCAGCGCTTGCCGCCTTCCACCACCACCATGGTCCCGTCATCCAAGTACCCGATGGCCTGGCCCGGCTCTTTGCCTTCCTTGGCCAGATAGATCTGGAGCTCTTCTCCCGGCAGCACCGCCTGTTTCAAGGCATTGGCCAGGTCGTTGATGTTCAGAACCCGGACGCCCTGGATCTCTGCCACCTTGCTCAGGTTGAAATCGTTGGTGGCCACCACGCCTTTCAGCTCTTTGGCCAGCCGGACCAATTTCGTATCCACTTCCGTGACGTCATCATAGTCCTTGTCGGCGATTTCCACCACCGCACCTTTGTCTTCCTGGATGGAACGAACGATATCCAATCCCCGCCGACCCCGATTCCGTTTCAGGGTATCTCCGGAATCAGCGATCTTCTGGAGTTCCTCCAAGACGAATTTTGGGATCACGATGATTCCTTCCAGGAAGCCCAGGCGGATCACTTCCAAAATACGGCCGTCGATCAAAACGCTGGTATCCAAAAGTTTATAAGTGCGGGAAGCTTGGCGAGCACTGGTTTTCCGGGAACTTTCCTTGTTCCGGGCAAACCAGACTCTGTTAAAAAATAAAAGGATATCCTCGCGTTTGTTCAAGGCCACTTTGGCTCCGATGATGGCGCCCATGATACTGAAAATCAGGGAAATGTACGGTCCGACCAGCGGCAGCCGGGAAAAAGCCGTTCCCAGGAGCGTCGCCACTACCAGGCCGGTGATCACCCCGATGGAAAGGACGAAAATGTCCCCAGTGGGCAGATCCGCTACATAAGAAGCCAGGATCTCCGAATAATGGAGAGTGTAGTGAATCAGCGGCGTAGCGGCGGCTTTGCCCAGATACCCAAAGACCAGCGCCCCGATGGCGCCCATGATCAGGTTCAAAGGTGTCACTCCCAGAAAGCCCCACTTCAAGTAGTTGGAAGAAACGAATTCTCCAAATAGCGGAGTGGCGATTTCCATGAGAAAGACTCCAAGAGCGGCAAAGACCAGGATGATAACAAATTTAATGATTTTTTCAACCATTGTTTCACCTCCTTGTATAATATCAACCTACATTCTACAATATTACTAAAGTAAAGAAAAGAGATTGAATCAGAATTTTGAAGAAAGTGTAAAAAATAGGGGGTGTTGCACATTTCGTGCAGCACCCCCTCCTATCAAACAAATTGGTCCAGCCATTTTTCACTTTTCTCTTCATCCACGCTTTCCACCAGCATGAACTCGCTGAGAAGGATCTGCTTGGCGGTGGTCAGCAGCCTCCGTTCTCCGGCAGACAGCTTCTTTTCGGTTTCCTGTACAGCCAGGGTCCGGACCACATCTGCCACTTCAAAGATATCCCCCGTCTTCATCTTGTCCACATACATATTGTACCGGCGGTTCCAAGTGATCCGCTTCATCTTGTTCTCCGGCCGGGCCTTCAGTACATCTTCCACTTTGGGGAGGACCGCTTTGTTTACAATGGGCCGGAGTCCAATCTTATCCACATTGACTTCCGGGATCATCACTTTCATGTCGCTGAGCAGCATCTTCAGCACGAAATAGTTGACTGCACGGCCGTCGATTTGCTTCTGTTCCACGTTTTTTATCACAGCTGCCCCATGCATGGGATACAGCACTTTGTCACCCACTGCAAACATTCTGCTACCTCCTTACGTACAGAGTAGATACAATAACCACAACTGTATATATTGTAGCACGAACATCTTGGCAAGTCAAACTTTTAGATTATAACACTTTTCTTATATGTCTGTCAACGTTTTTTCGAGAAAAAAAGGCGCTGCACGCAACGTGCAGCACCCTCTTTCACTGATCGATCTGCTCCCGTATCCTCTCCAGCCTGTCCCCTGTGGCCGGATGGTCGGAAAGCATCTTTCCGAAAAATCCCAGCTGGGGATTGTGATACAGATTGTCCAGTTTGGCTAGACCATTGTACAGCTCTGCTCCCAGCCCCAGCTGGCAGGCATAAGCATCGGCAGCATATTCATCCTGCCGGGCGCAGTATCGGTTGAACAAGGTGAGCGGCCATCCCAGCAGCCAGTTCCCTACCTGGAGGATGAAATTCATCACCATGCAGAAGAACACCAGGATAAAGCCCAGGAGGGGAATGAACTGAAGCACCGTCAAGAAAGCCAGGAACAGCCGGTACAGCCGAAAACAGGCCCGGTTGGCCGTACTCATGCCGCAGAGCAGCAGCAGCTTCCAGGTGTGTCCCTTCTGGAGATGGCCCATTTCGTGGGCCAGGATGCCGGACAGCTCGTCCACGGTGAAATACTGGAACATGGGCGCATTGACGATGATGTTGTTGTCCCCCAGAGCACAGGCATTCAGGGATTTTTCCGGGTTGATGTACAGATGGAACTTCTCCCCTTCCAGCCCGCCCCGGCGGATCACCGGTTCCAAGGCCTGTTCCAGCACCTCAAGATAGGTTCCCCGTGCTTTCTGCCAGCCGCTGGTGAAGATCATCATCCGCTGGAACAAAGGGAACTGCATCAAGAGCCCCGGTACCAGGACCAGCACCGTCAGGAACCAGTTTTCCCAGCCGGGAGACTGGTCCAGGGACCGGAGAGTATCCGGCGGCAGGAAGAAAGCTGCCAGAAGCAGGACGAAAGGGCTCCACAGGGACAGAAGCAGGTAGTTAACAACGAAAGATACAATCATCAAAAGGGCGCTCAACTTGCTCCCTCCTTTTTACTCTTCACTCTGCACTTTTATACTCTTCCGCCAGTTTCTTGAATAGGGGCAGGGATTTTTTGATGGTATCATAGTTGATGCAGTAGGAGGCACGGAAATAGCCTGGGCAACCGAAATCCGTTCCCGGCACCAGGAGCAAGTCATACTTTTTGGCCCGTTCACAGAAGGCGTAATCGTCCTCTTCCAAGCATTTGGGGAACAGATAGAATGCCCCCTGAGGCTTCAGCACCGTGAATCCGGCATCCTTCAGGCCCTGGTACAGCAACTGCCCATTCCGTTCATAAGGAGCCACATCCGAAGGCTTTCCGGCACACCGGGCTACCACCAGCTGCCACAGAGACGGCGCATTCACATGACATTCCACCCGGGCGGCCCCGGCAATGGCCCCGAACACTTTGGCAAAATCCGTCACTTCACTGGGCACCACGATGTAGCCGATCCGTTCCCCGGGCAGAGAGAAAGATTTGCTGTAGGAATAGCACACCAAAGTATTTTTATAGTAGAGAGGGATGTAGGGCACCTGGACATCTCCATAGACGATTTCCCGGTAGGGTTCATCGGAAATGATGAAGATGGGATGGCCGTATTCCTTCTCTTTCTTTGCCAGGAGGGCGGTCAGGTTCCGGATGGTCTCCTCGGAATACACCACACCGCTGGGGTTGTTGGGAGAGTTGACGATGACCCCTTTGGTATGGGGTGTCAGCAGCTTTTCAAAAGCAGCGAAATCGATCTGGAAATCTTCTGTCCGGGCCGGCACCACTTTCAGGCTGGCACCGGTGGATTCCACGAAGCAGCGATATTCCGGAAAGAAGGGGGCAAAGACAATGAATTCGTCTCCTGCCTCCGCCAAAGCCTTGAAGCAGATGGTGATGGCCGCCGCAGCACCCCCCACCATGAACAGGTTGGCCCCAGTAAAATGGGTGCCGAACCGGAGGTTGATGTCTTGAGCCAAAGTTTCCCGGACTTCCGGTTTTCCCGGAGCCACCGTATAGCTGTGGATGGCCTGGGGAGGCAGTTCGTCCATGATGTCCAGGACTGCTTCCTTGATGTAGTCAGGGGCGGGCACGTTGGGGTTGCCCAGGCTGAAATCGCAGATATTCTCTGCCCCTACTTCCTTCGCCCGTTTCTGGCCGTATTCAAAAATGGTCCGGATTGTGGATTTCTTCGAACCCAGTTCATACATTTTTTCATTAACCATTAAGATCACCTGTATTCCTAAGTAGATTGGTATCATTATAGCATAAAAACAGGGACCGTTGCATGGGCAGCGGCCCCTTGTATGTGTTAACAAGTTCTCGAAAAAACCTTCATCACTGTATAGTTATTCAAAAATGGGATCAAAAATTTTTCATCGCTGCTTCGACAGAGACGGCGTACGGGTTCGCCGCAGGCAAACCTATCCCGGCCTCCCCATAGGGAAAAATACTCCTGTTTTCGCCGTTTTACCCAGGTCGTAATTTACATTGCTCTCAAACGTTGAAGCTGCTGGCAGAGGAAAAAATCAAGGTTTTACCCAGGTCGTAATTTACATTGCTCTCAAACGTTTGTAGTATCAACTCCCCGGAATCTACGGTTTTACCCAGGTCGTAATTTACATTGCTCTCAAACCACAAGCCCACGCTTATCTGATTGCCGAAGTTTTACCCAGGTCGTAATTTACATTGCTCTCAAACTTTAGATGTGGTATTCTATGAGTGTCCTAAGTTTTACCCAGGTCGTAATTTACATTGCTCTCAAACAAAATCTTGCATTCTATATCCAAAATGTAGTTTTACCCAGGTCGTAATTTACATTGCTCTCAAACAAAGGAATGATTAACACATGACACCAATCAGTTTTACCCAGGTCGTAATTTACATTGCTCTCAAACAGAAGTTATCTGTGATTCTTATGGTCTGAAGTTTTACCCAGGTCGTAATTTACATTGCTCTCAAACCGGCAAAAGGTTTTAATGCTAGCTCTCTTCGTTTTACCCAGGTCGTAATTTACATTGCTCTCAAACAAATCCACTATTTCCATGCTGGATGCTATCGTTTTACCCAGGTCGTAATTTACATTGCTCTCAAACAGTAACGATACATTTTCCCCGTCGGCATTCGTTTTACCCAGGTCGTAATTTACATTGCTCTCAAACCTCAAATGTGACATTTGGGTTATCGCCGAGCATTCCTATTTGCTTAGGTGTAAATTATCAAGGGCAACCTGAGACTTTCTGACAATGATACAATTGTCTTTATCTATTATATACCGATTCTCATCAGCATACCAATCCTCAGGTTCTCTTTTCTCTACGAACAAGATATTTATTTTCAAATATCGGGCCATCCGAATGATTTCCTGCATTTCTTCCCTGTCAAAAAAAGCAGCAAAATTCAATACAGCCAGTAGCCTTACCTCTCCTAAATCCGCAAGGATTTTCAGATAGGAAATCATTTTATCCAGCAGATTCTCGTACTGGGTGTCGATTTTCACATCCAACAGTTTAAACAAATCATTCCAGGAAAAATCCGCATTGCAGCTCAGATTCTGGATGCCAGAGCTGACAATGCATTGGTCGATTAGACTGAGGCTCTCACTCAACACCCGGCCTTTTTGTTCCAAGTATCCTTCTCCGGCTTCTCCCAGCTTTCGATACAGCAGGGTCATGATTTTTTTGGAATTCAAATCCAGAGTAAAAGGTTCCAACAGGAACTGACATACCTTGGATATCTTCAATTCCTTTTCTTCAGACAGAAGAAAATTCCCACTTTCTCCGCTGCACTGCAGATTCATTTCCCGGATAAACTGATTCAGGGAAGCCGTATTCTCGAGAATCAGGAATTCCGGTTTCCCCTCCTCAAAGGGAATGTTGATTCCCAGCATGGCATTTACAAGTTTCACAAGATAACAATCCTTTCATCAGAATGCAGCACATCCTGTTTCATATTCCCCACCAGAAAATCCATATTCTGGAACTGCTTTTCCGTAATCCGCAATACAATCACGGACCCGGATTCCGGGCAGTTCTTTTTCAGAGAATTGACAACGCCAGCAGCCACGGTATCATTGGGTGCCAGTTTGCAGTACACGCTTTCCTGGAGCATCATAAATCCGGACTTCACCAGATATTTTCGATATTTGGCAGCCGTCCTTCTTTCATCCGTGGTACCTACCGGCAAATCAAACATCACAAAGATTCTCATATATCGGTAACTCATGCTCCTGCCTTATAAAACCGCATACGTTGGATATCATCGTTTTCCAGAGCATCAAAAACTCCTTTGGCATAGATTTTTATGCTGTTTCCCAGCACTTCCTTTTTTTGGTTGATTTCCACTTCTTTTCCCAAAAGGGAAAGCATCTGATGTTTTTCTTCCGTACTGAACTTTTCTGGTTGGACAGCATAAACCAGATCATCCACCAGAGGACGGTAAGGTTCCATCAGGTCAGAGGCCAGATTGAACGGATTGAACATGTTTTCATGGAACAGACCCAGCTGGGTCAGATACCCGTTGGCCGCGATTTCCCTGGTGAAACAGGATAACAGAATACTATATCCATAGTTCAATGCCGCATTGATGGGGTTATCCTCACTGCGCACAAAATCCATCCCGAACATGGCATTGAAGTATACTTTGGCTGCATGCCCTTCCCGATTGGTTACATCCCCAAGCTGCAACTGATCCATATAGCTCTGCAACTGACTGGCTTCTTCCTTCCCTTCTTTTTCCAGCACCTCCTTCTGTTTCTGGATTTTCTCCCGGACGATTTCCGTCCATACAGCACACTTTGTGGTTTCTTTCCATTGGATCTGCTTCCTGATTTTCAAGCTGGTGTTAAAGCTGCCATAGTACGGAAGCAATTCAGAAGATGGATTCCTTTTTTCATCACAGAAAATCACTTTGATTTTCTTTTTGGTCATCTCATTCAGAAGGTAGCTGGTGAGAGAAACCGCCGTGCTTTCGATGATCAGGAGCCCGATTTCACTCAGGCTGATCCGAAGCACATCCTGGCTTCTCACCACCAGATAGCCCATCTGATAATCCAACTTCGCATTATGGCCTATGACAACGACCCTCCAGCTCATACCCGTAACAGGTCTATGGACTTCGTATAAAGACCTGTTACAGATTGGGTAATAAGGTAGGCACTCTGCAGATTCGATATATTTTTACCAATTGATGCCTTCCCACTTTTCCCTTTACCACTGATTATTGTCAAGTCAATACCATTATTATCAATCGTAGACAGTTTCAAGATTTCCATCAACACATGAATCTGGTCTAGGATAGCAGTTTCTTGGAATACATCACGTTTTGCTTTCAGTTTGCCAACAACATTATTAATGCGTTTTCCCAATATTCCTGTTTCATATTTATGAATCAGCGCATCATAAAGCTCCAGATTCTCTTCTTTGCTAATCTTCCGGTTTTCAAGATATTCCTCATCCACCTCCATTGCTGCAACGTCAGATATTTTTTTTACGTATTGATACAACACCGGGTCCAATATCAGTTGAACTGCATTGGCTGTTGTTACTCGATCTCCCATTCTCCCTGTCAAATACACCAGTGCTCCATTGATTTTCAGCAGGGAATACATCTTGATTTTCTTCAGGCAAATTCTGGGATTAGCCAGTTTCAATGTATCCCTGCAGTATCCAATCATGGCTTCGTCATCCGTCAATTGATCGACAATATATAAGGGCATGGCCTCCAATGTCCGTACTCGTTTTTCTTCTGTTTGTCCTTTTTGAGTGGATTCCACCAGAAAGAAATAACTTCCCGTGATTTTTGTTTTCCACCATATTTGCAGACATCCTTCATCTTTCCATCCGATGTTTTTACTGGAAGATACCCTTTTCCCTGGACTTTTCGGGCATCCGACGCTGAAATAATAGTAGCATCAGAAAATCCGCCATGAGCCTCAAAGGGTTTCCGGGTAATCAGCACGGACGGTTTCTCCAGTACCGCCTTGACCGTTTTGATGGTCTTTTCTTTTTCCCAGGCCACTTCCCCATTCCGGGCCACGGTGTAATCGAACAGTCTGTACATATGGTAGGGATTCCTGGCCGGATCTTTCCGGTATGCCTGGATGAAATTCATGGGGCTCCGGGTAAACTTCACATGATAGGTATTCCCCACCACGATATTCAGGTAGGCATCATGGGCATGGTGGAAATCATTGACAGCCCGTGCCTTGACCAGAGTAAAGTTCTGCCGGAACTGGCTTACATTCCCCGCCTTCACATAGACGATTTCCGAATCCGGGAAGCTCTGAGTCAGCAGATTGGCAATGGCTTTGGTTCCCTGACGGGTTTCCACGATTTGTCTCTGGATGAACCCAGCCAGTTCCTCGTCAGTAAAAGGCGTATTCCGGGTCAGTCTTAAGAACTTCTCTTCAGTCATCAATCTCCGTTCCAGAAGCATCTTCCAGAATCCATACTGCCGGTCACGGATATTTTCTTCAATAGGGAAAATATCCGTTTTATGGGCGTTCTTCTCCTTCCGGACCAGTACCAGGTTGTTGTCCAAACTGTCATCTTTCAGGAAATGACGGGGATAGATATGATCGATATCATACAGATTGTCATTGAACAAGTCATGGAGATCAATGGGCTCGCCTGTATACATGCATCTCCCCATCTGGCAGTAATACAGATACAGCCGTTTCCTGCGGAAATCCACTTCGCTTTTCTTGTCAATCTCAGCCAAGAACTCTTTGCCTTTCCCCTTCATTGCCTTGTACAAATCGACAAGTCTGGCTTTCCGGCTGACCGTCCGTTCTTTCCTGGCATTGGCATCCCGGGCCATTTCCACAAAGATGCGGGAAGGAGCTGCACCCAGGACTTTGGTCAATTCTTTCAAAATCAGGATGGTCTGCCAGATCATCCGGCGCACAGGATTGGATACATACAAATCAGCCAGGTCTTCGAACTGGATTTCTGTCAGGGTTTTCTCATTCCGGGACACTTTCTTTTCCACATTTTCTCGGTAAGTAAACTGATCACTGAGCAGCTGCATCAGATTGCAATTGCTTTCCCACATTTTCTGGATCAGGGGCAGTTGTTCCCCTGTGGTTTTGTCCACACCGGGCAGTTCCAGGAACTCTCTGGACAGTCTGCCCCAGTCACGAAACTTATAGCCAAACAGACGTTTCAGCTGAGCTTTACTAAGAACATCTTCTCCATATTTATCCTGGATTTTTTCCCTCAGGAATTTTTGAGAATCTCCAAAAGCCGTGGCCCAGCCAATGATTTCTTCCGCCATCTTTTTCTGAGCAAAAGTAAAATCCGAAGTCCCCAACAACGCAGCAAACCTGGCATGGGAAGACAATGTATTCTTGAAATCTCCGTCAATGCCCGTCAGCTCTAAATCATCGTCTTTTTCCACATACCCATTGAGACGAAGATAAGACCTGACTTGTTTCTGGGTGACCTTTTTCCCTTTGCTGAACAAATCTTTATAAAGATCCTGTTTTAGCTGTACGGAAATGGGATTGCCATTGACCTTCAGGTTGTTCAGTTCATTCAGGACCCTGAACTTTTCATACAGCAGGGATTCATTGGGCAGTACTTTTTCATCGGTCAGATAGGTACAGTGACCCACCAGTTCCTGGATGAACTGGACAGCCGATTCCTTCAGATCCACCTTGGATTCGAAATTCCAGGGAAAGACTCGCCCCGACTCTTTTCTCACCACCCAGGCCTTGTTCCTGCCTTCCGGATCCTTATAGAGCGGTCCCACAAAATAGGGAATCCGGAAAGAAAACAGTTCTTCGATTTTTTTGGCCACAGTCAATCCTGTAGAATCGCTTTCTTTCAGAAAGGGCAGATACCTTTCTGCATTTTCCAGGATGGCATGGAGTTCTGCCAAATGCAGCTGATAAGGGATGACCCCATTGGATGGCGTAATCTGTTTGGGCAGAAAGGTTTCCCGTTGGATTTCTTCTTCAATATATTTTTTATCTTCTTCCGTTGCTTTTCCTTGGAGTTCCAGATCATTTTTGACCCGTTTGTAAAAATCCTCCAAGGTGCATTTGGCTCCTCTCCGGATTTTGCAGGCTTTGGCATTGACGGATCCAGCGTATGCGCTGTAGTTGTTGTTTTCCATGGTCCGGAACATTCTGTCATATTTCTCAGGACACCAGGTCCGATATGCTTTCTTCAATAGCTGCAGATCCTGATGATGCTTCTCATAAAGAGCCAACCGGGCTTCACTGATATATTTTTTCCCTGCCATCAGGTTGCTGATCAGTGCCCAGTCATGGATATTTTTCAGTGCATCAAGTTCATCAATGATGTCATTATCCAATGCACCGAGTATTTCTTCCATTTTTGCATCATAATCCCCATCCCTGAAAGACAGAGACAGTTTTTCATGGTTTTCATCCAGTTCCAGCCCGGGAAAAGCTTTGGCCAGTTTTCCTTTCAATCCGCACAGCAGTTTCACCCGTTCGTCTTCCGGCGAATTCCTTTTGATTTCCGAAGAAAATATTTTCAGAAGTTGTTCCCGTTTCTGGCCATTGGTCAGTTTCCTGTCTGTAAGGATTTCCTGGAACAACCTGGTATCTCCCACCTGTTGGAACAATCCATCCTGTTCCTGGAGTGTCTGGAACAGTTCATCGAACTGTCCTGCCCCGGTACTTTTCAGACTGTCGTTCAGAAAATGACCCCGGTGGTTAAAAATATTCAGTACAGCCAGGTAAACCAATCTCACGTCTTTGGGTTCAGGAGAATGGATCAGATCTGTAATCAAATGGAAAATAGTAGGATATTGGGCATAGAATTCTCTGTCCGTAAATGGCTGGTTTGTTTTCTGATCATTAAACAGAGTATAGGGCTGACGGACAGTTTTATCCTCTTCATACAGGCTGCTCTCATCCAACCGCTGAAAAAATCCCGGATCGATCCTGTTGATTGCATCCGAAAACAGCAGGCGCAGATATCCGTTCCGCAGTTTCTGTCTGGCCAGTCTCCTTCTGGCCGTCCGATAGGAACGCCGTGCCGCAGCTGTCTCCGCTTCATCAAAGAGCCGTGCTCCCCACAGATCCTTTCCTTTGGCCCGGAGCAGATGGTACTGAGTATCCGTAACAGCCCAGCCAACAGAATTGGTTCCCATATCCAGCCCTAAGAAATACTTATCCATATCCATCCTCCATTCAATTTATTGACAATTCTCTACATTTGTGTTATTTTAAGACTGTAATTTACATGCGAGTTCAAATAAGGGTCTATCCGAAATCGCCTCGTGTCCGCATTGTGCGGGAAGGAAAGTCTGACGGAAGTCAGGCTTTTCTTTTGTTATAAACTTCTTGCTTTGTTACATTTTACAAGAAATATCCTGCCTCTGGAAGATTGAGGAAGAAAAGATATATTGATAGTATCATAAATTCAAAAGATTCACAATTAAGCTGATATGATTTGTATTTTAAAGGTTTCTTTGTTTTAATGTTCCATTTTCTTCTATAATACAATATTTCTTGTACAAATTTCAGTACAAAAAAAAGCAGATCTATAGAAATTGCCAGTCACTACCTGTTGCTGTCCTTCCATAGATCTGCTTTTTCACTCCAACTCAAATGCCCCCGTGTACAGCTGCCAGTACATCCCCTTTTGGGCCAAGAGCTGCTGGTGGGTCCCCCGCTCCCGGATCTTCCCATGGTCCAGCACCAGGATCTGGTCCGCATTCCGGACCGTGGACAGCCGGTGGGCAATGACGAACACGGGTCCGGCCTTCCATCAGGGCATCCATCCCCTGCTGGACGATCTGTTCCGTCCGGGTGTCGATGCTGGAGGTGGCTTCGTCCAGGATCATCACCGGAGGATCCGCCACCGCCGCCCGGGCAATGGCCAGCAGCTGGCATTGGCCCTGGCTGAGCCCAGCACCGGCGCCTTTCAGCACCGTAGCATAGCCCTGGGGCAGGTGGCGGATGAAAGCATCGGCCCCGGCCCGTTTGGCCGCCGCCACACATTCCTCATCGGTAGCATCCAGCCGGCCGTAGCGGATATTTTCCAGCACCGTGGCCGTAAACAGAACCGTATCCTGGAGCACCATGCCCAAAGACCGGCGGAGATCCCCTTTCCGGATCTGTTCCAGGGGGATCCCATCATAGGTGATGGACCCGGAAGCAATGTCGTAGAACCGGGTGAGCAGGTTGGTGATGGTGGTCTTCCCGGCGCCGGTAGCCACCACCAGGGCGATTTTCTGGCCAGGCAGGGCATCGATGGAAATATCCTGGAGGATGGTTTTGCCCTTTTCATACCCGAAATCCACCTGGCGGAAATGGACCTCTCCCTGAAGAGGCCGCAGTTCTTCCTTCCCCGCTCTTCCCGGCAGCACCCAGGCCCAGTGCCGGACCCCGGTGCCTTCTTCCAGAGATCGGAAGAGCGTCGTGTAGGGAAAGAGGGTAGATCTCGGTG
>OGIT01000626.1_pt1 | contig 13588 bp, 2 predicted proteins | sample 1571881 | NCBI WGS metagenome assembly OGIT01 (sample SAMEA2582101, study PRJEB24529) | metagenome | biome: Human gut stool | place: China | collected 2011 | reverse complement strand
TTATGTATAGTATGTAAGGGCTTACCTATATATAAACAGCTATAAGGTCATGGAATTAGTATAGTACTATTAAGGCCACTATTATGTGATTTACCTCACATTTACTAGAAATAAAGCAACCATAAAAACTAAAAGAGGCAACGGCTTTTACCGTTACCTCTTTCATTAGTATATATTTATAATTATACCGATTAGCGGATGCGTTTAACGCGGTTGTTACCATCGCGCATAGCTTGTTGCAAGCTGTAGATTACCATTTCGTTCATGTAGAAACGCAATTCATCGTTAGACATGTTAGCTGTATTCTTTTCAAGAATTGCCAAGATTTGGTTTTCATATTCAGCTTTGTTCATGTCAGACACAGTTGTGTGATTTTCAAAGAATTCTTTGTAATCTAAGTACAAGCGATCTAAAGCTACACGAGCATAGCTATCTTTTTTATAGCGATGGCTCACGATGTACCAGCTACGACGAACGTTCATGTAGTACAACACGTTATTAGTATAGCGTTGTTGCCCAGACATAACACGGTTATCGTCTTGAATCAAAGCATTGCTCATACCCAATTGGAATGCTGCGAATTCAGATACTACAGCTTTTACCTCTTCGCTAGGTACAGCAAGAGAGATTTCTTGTTGTTCTGCAGTCAAAGGAGCCGCAGGTTGTTCAGGCATCATCAAAGGATCTTGTGCCGCATGTACTTGGCCAGCAACACATACAGAAGCAATTGCCATAACTGGTAATAGTTTAATTAGTTTCATAAGTCCCCTCATTGGAAGCCGCCCTCCCCAGGGCGGCTCTCCTATGTTTTAAATACTCAATACACTCTCAAGTGAATGATTATTTGGTTAACCCAGCTTGTTTCATAAGCAATGCAATTTGAGCTTTCATCTCTTCATTATCTCGTTGTACTTGTTCGTACTTAGCAGATAATTCCTCATCGCGTTGTTTCATGCGTAAGTTCTCAGCTTTCAATGCAGCTACTTCATCTTGCATTACATAAGCAGAGCTGATTGGGCCCGCTTTATAACGTGCTGGAATTGCTTTTTTAGCATCAGATGTACCGAATTTATAGGATACACCAGCGTTAACCATATTATCATGACCACCTAAGGAAACACCCATATGAAGCATTGTAGATTCATTTGTATAGTGAGCGATACCAATAGCAGCAGCAGTACTACCTTTATAGTTGCCAACAGACGCCATCACTTGTGTAGGTTCTAATGGATCATATTGCAATGGTTTAAGACCTGCCATGGCTGCGCTAGCTGCACCAACATCAGCGATTTTACCATCCACACTATGCATAGCATTGCGCAATTGGTTAACGTTAACCGCATCAGTGCCGTTGATGCCTGGCGCCACATTAGTAATCGTATTATTACCATTGTTTAAGCCATTTTCTGTAAGGCTTACAGTGTGACCTGGTACAGGTTGACCGTTGATGGATGGAGTAATTGTGATACCGCCACCATCTACTTTTGTATCTACTGTGTAAGGAATTGTTGTATTAGTTCCTGGTACAGTTTTTGTATACGTAGTAGAACCGTCTTTTAAGTTAAGGTCCTTAGCCAACTTGATATCATAGCCATCACTAGCGGCATTCTTCACAACAGCGAGGTTGTTGTCGCTCAAACGATTTACATCAGCGCCACCTTTGAGGTTCATTGTATCGCCTAAACCGCGAACAACTTTACCATCATTACCAGCTTGGTCACCTTGGAATACACGACCATTTTTAGCCTTTTCGTTAAAGTCGTCGTTAACAGCTTTCAATTGATCTTCTGTTGCAGCACGACCTGTAACAGCTACAGGGTTGTTAGGATTCCATGTTTTATTGTCCAAACCAGTTACAAAGTTACCGTTTTGACCACCAGAGCTTTGGTTACCCATAATTACATCGCCAGCTTTCACAGTGTTACCTGCTGTAACAGAACCTGTGCTGCCATCGATTGTAACTTGGTTAGCCCCATTGCCTGCAGTAATCGTACCAGTAGATCCATCAACTGTAACTTGTTTAGTTGGATCTGTGCCAAGTGTAATTGTATCGTTCAAGGACATCTTAACAGCAGTGCCATCTACGGAAGTCTTGATGTTGCCGTCGCCTTTAAGGTCGATTACTTCACCAAGAGGTTTCTTCACGGATTGACCATCCTCTGCTTTAAGACCGAAGCCTTGAGCCTTGATGTCTTCGATTGCAGTATGCAATTGACCGCCATTTACAGCATCTTTGCTGCCTGCAGCAATTGTACCATCTTCTACATTAGTGATTTTCTTATCACCCGCATTAATGCCGTCTTTTGTTACCTTAGGGCCATTTTCGATAGTCAAACCATCTTTATCGATCGTAACAGCTTTGTTACCACCATCGTTGATTTGCAAGCCATCTTTAGTCAACTTAGTCGCTTCATTAGCGCCATCTTTGATAGTTACGCCATTTGTATCCATCTTAGTGTCGCCTGTAGTTACTGTGTTTGCTGTAACAGTATCTACATTAAGATCTCTAGCCAATGCTACTTTCACAGCACCATTATCTACAGATGTCGTAATGTTTGCACCGTCACCTTTCACAGTCACAGTATCACCAAGAGGTTTCTTAACAGAAGCGCCATCTTCAGCAGTTAAACCGAAGCCCTTAGTTTTGAGGTCTTCCACCGCTGTATGTAATTGACCGCCGTTTACAGCATCTTTACTGCCAGCTGCGATTGTACCATCTTGTACATTCGTAATCTTCTTATCGCCAGCGTCAACGCCGTCCTTAGTCATAGATGGACCATCAGTAATCGTAACACCGTCTTTAGTAACGGATGTTAATGGATTACCTGCTGCATCATTAATAGTGAGGCCGCCACCGTTTACAACAGTGTTGCCATCTGTACCATTGTTGAAAGTAGCAGAATTTAGGCCTTTAAGGTCTTTTGCAAGACGAAGCATCAATGTATCAGTGCCATCAGCTACTACCCCAATGTTATCTTCATTGGACAGTTTCGCTGCATCTGTAATACCACCCTTAACATTAACTTGATTGTTAAGTTTTTTCTTGATTACAGTACCACTGTCGCCACCGTACAACATGCCGTCGTCCATTGTAGCTACTTGGTGCTCACCAGTCTTATCAGTATACACGATACGCGTGATTCCGTCTATACCATCTACACCTTTTTCGCCTTTTACACCCTTAGCAACATCATCGTAACCATTTTTCACGGACATATCGATGCCATTGGAGCCGTCCTTGCCGTTTGTACCAGCAGGGCCAGTTAACCCGATATGGCCTACGCCGTCTTTACCGGAGATAGAAACTGCGTCTTTGCCGTCAGCACCAGTGATGCCTACCTTACCGTTGTTGCCGTCTTGACCAGCTACGCCAGTAGGACCTGTAATGGATACGCCATCCTTACCGTCTTTGCCGTCTTTATTGACTTTAATAGAATCAGCTACGAGGTTTTTATTCAATTTAACGTCAATTGTTGTATTGCCCGCTGCATCTTGATTGATGAAAGTCTTAATATTTTCACCGCTGTAGTTAGCGTCTGCTTCATTGCCTTCGCCTTTTACGATGACAGTGGAACCTAATTTATTAGTCTTAGTACCACCAACGTTAGCGTCGAATTTAAGGCCTGCATTGGATTGGTTAGCCAATGCAGCTTTCAATTGATCCTCTGTAGCAGCACGGCCAGTTACGATGTTGTCAGCATCCCAAGTTTTGTTATCAAGACCTATTACATAATTGCCAGTTTCTTTAGTACCATCTGCTTTAGTCGCTTCTTGGTTACCCATAGTCGCTGTACCTGCTTTTACAGTTTCAGCAGCTGTTACGGTGTTAAGACCTTTAAGGTCTTTTGCCAAGCGAACTTTCAACGTATCTGTACCATCAGAAACTACACCAATATTGTCATCAGTAGTCAATTTAGTTTCGTCAGTAATGCCACCCTTAACATTCACTTGGTTGTTAAGTTTTTTCCTGATCACATTACCAGCGTCACCGCCGTACAACATACCGTCGTCCATTGTGGCAACTTGGTGTTCCCCAGTTTTATCTGTGTACACAATGCGTGTAATACCATCAACGCCGTCTACACCTTTTTCACCCTTAACGCCTTTGGCTGCATCGTCGTAACCATTCTTAACGGACATGTCGATACCGTTAGAACCGTCCTTGCCGTTTGTACCAGCAGGGCCTGTTAAGCCGATGTGACCTACGCCGTCTTTACCGGAGACAGATACAGCGTCTTTACCATCTGTACTAGTAATACCTACCTTACCATTGTTACCGTCTGTACCAGCAGCACCTGTAGGACCTGTAATGGATACACCATCCTTGCCGTCTCTACCATCTTTGTTGACCTTGATGGAATCGGCTACAAGGTTTTTATTCAATTTAACGTTAATTGTTGTAGTACCAGTTGTTGTATCTTGGTCGATGAATGTCTTAATGTTTTCGCCACTGTAGTTAGCGTCTGCTTCATTGCCTTCACCTTTTACAAGAACAGTGGAACCAAGTTTATTAGTTTGAACGCCACCAACGTTAGCATCGAATTTAAGGCCTTTGTTAATTAAGGCATCGGAGCTGTCTTTGATTTTGTCAGTTAAGTAATCTACGTTAACTGCTTCACTACCGTCGTTACCTGTTGCGTATGCCACATTAGTTACATGAGTACCACCAGTTTTATTAGTGTAAGTAGGACCTTCATAAGTTACCTTAGATTTATCTACAGTATTTGTAGCAGGGTCTAAATCATACTTAACAGCGCGGTCATCTAATTTATCTAGGTTAGATTTAGATGCTACGTCCTTGATAGTTACTGTTTCAGTTTGGTTTGGATGATTTTTATCTTGTACAGTCAACGCTACATCGCCATTGCTATCTACTGTGTAATCACCATTGGAGCCAGCTGTTTGGTTTTGAACTAAACGATAATCTGTGGAGTTGGAGCTTTGATTGTTGATAGCCTCTGTAACCTTTTTCAACTGATCTTCTGTAGCAGCACGGCCACTAACAGCAGTCGGATTTGTTACGTCCCAATCTTTATTATCTAGGCCTGTTACATAGTTGCCAGTATTGGCTGCAGGTGTGCCATCAGATTGTTTACCCATCACAACATCGCCAGCCTTAACTGTTTCAGTAGCAGTTACTGTGTTAAGACCTTTAAGATCTTTTGCCAAACGAACTTTCAATGTATCTGTTCCATCAGATACAACACCGATGTTATCGTCAACTGTAAATTTAGCAGGATCTGTAATACCACCCTTAACATTTACTTGGTTGTTAAGTTTTTTCTTGATTACAGCACCTGTATCACCACCGTATAACATGCCGTCGTCCATTGTAGCTACTTGGTGCTCACCAGTATTGTCTGTATACACAATGCGTGTAATACCATCAACACCGTCTACACCTTTTTCGCCCTTAACACCTTTAGCAGTATCGTCATAACCATTCTTAACGGACATGTCGATACCATTTGTGCCGTCCTTGCCGTTTGTACCAGCAGGGCCTGTTAAGCCGATGTGACCTACGCCGTCTTTACCGGAGATAGATACAGCGTCTTTGCCGTCAGCACCTGTGATACCTACCTTACCATTGTTGCCGTCTTGACCAGCCACGCCAGTAGGACCAGTAATGGATACGCCATCTTTACCGTCTCTGCCATCTTTGTTAACCTTGATGGAATCAGCAATGAGGTCTTTATTCATCTTCACGTTAATAGTTGTGTTACCAGCTGTATCTTGTTCGATAAATGTTTTGATATTTTCACCGCTGTAGTTTGCATCAGCTGCAGTGCCTTCGCCTTTTACAGTTACAGTAGAGCCTAATTTGTTAGTTTGAACACCACCAACGTTAGCATCGAATTTAAGGCCTTTGTTAATTAAAGCATCGGAGCTATCTTTAATTTTGTCAGTTAAGTAATCTACGTTAACTGCTTCGCTACCATCGTTACCTGTTGCGTATGCCACATTAGTTACGTGAGTACCACCAGATTTATTAGTGCTATTGTACGCAGGACCTTCATAGGTAACTTTAGATTTATCTACATTACCTGTACCATCTAAATCATACTTAACTGCGCGGTCTTCTAATTTATCGAGCTCAGTTTTAGACGCAATATCTTTGATAGTTACAGTATTTGTAGTACCAGATTTATCATCTTTAACCTTTAAGTCTACTTGGTTGTTTGTAACCTTGTAGGAACCGTCAGTTGTGTTTGTTGGATCACCAATCAAGCGATAGTCAGATGTACTAGCACTCGCTGCTTTCACCGCATCACTAACAGTTTTCAATTGGTCTTCTGTTGCGGCACGGCCAGGTACGAATACAGGATCAGTCATGTTCCAGTTTGTATTATCTAGACCTGTTACAAAGTTACCAGTTTGAGTGCCACCTTTATTATCAGTACCAGTTTGGTTACCTACTGTAGCTGTGCCAGCTTTCACAGTATCTGTAGCCGTTACAGATTTAAGACCTGTAATATCTTTAGCAAGTTGCAATTGAAGTTTTGCATTGCCATCCGCATCAACTGCTGCAGATGTAACACCGATGTTATTACCTGTTGCAAGGTCAGCCGCGTTTGTAACGCCACCGTTTACATCCACTTGTTTGTTGAGTTTTACATTAGATGTAGCACCCATGTCGCCTTTGAATTTAAGGCCATCATTTAGTGTAGCAACCTCTTCTGTAGTACCATCTGGTTTTTCATATACGATACGAGTTGTAGTTGTGCCAGCCGCACCGTCTACACCAGGTTTACCATCACGTGTAATGGAAAGATTTGTTGTAACACCATCTTTACCATTGATGCCGATTTTACCGTCTTTACCATTTGCGCCTGTAGCAGTTACAGTTTCAACCTCAAGATTTTTATTCATCTTAACGTCGATTGTTGTATTGCCAGCTGTATCTTGTTTGATGAATGTTTTGATGTTTTTACCACTATAGTTAGCATCAGCTTCTGCGCCTTCACCTTGTACTGTCACAGTGGAACCAAGTTTATTAGTTTGAACACCACCTACGTTAGCATCGAATTTCAAACCTTTGTTAATCAACGCATCGGAGCTATCTTTGATTTTGTCAGTTAAGTAATCTACATTAACTGCTTCACTACCATCGTTACCTGTTGCGTACGCTACGTTAGTTACATGAGTACCACCAGATTTATTAGTACTATTATATGTAGGGCCTTCGTATGTCACCTTGGATTTATCTACATTCCCAGAACCATCTACATCGTATTTAACAGCGCGATCATTTAATTTATCTAACTCAGTTTTAGACGCAATATCTTTAATAGTTACAGTATTAGTAGTACCAGATTTATCGTCTTTTACCTTCAAATCTACTTTATTGCCAGTTACAGTATACGCTTTATCAGTAGCTGCATCATTTTCAATCAAGCGATAATCACTAGAGCCAGCATTTGCCGCTCTTACAGCATCACTCACTTTTTTAAGTTGATCTTCTGTAGCAGCACGGCCAGATACGAATACAGGATCAGCCATATTCCATGCCGTGTTGTCTAAACCAGTTACAAAATTGCCAGTTTGAGTGCCACCTTTGTTATCTGTTGCAGTTTGGCTACCCGCTGTTGTAGTACCAGCTTTCACAGTATCCGTAGCAGTCACTGTTTTAACATTAAGGTCTTTATTCAAAGCCACTGCAATTGTGGAGTCATCACCAGTTTGTGTGATTTTTGTAGTGATATTCGCATCGCCAGATACAGTTACGGTAGAGCCAAGTTTATTTGTCTTAACATCATTGTTGTCTGCGTTAAACTTCAAACCTTTGTTGATGAGCTCAGTTTTTGTATCGGTGATTTTATCAGTTAAGTAATCTACGTTAACTGCTTCGCTACCATCATTACCTGTTGCGTACGCCACATTAGTTACATGAGTACCACCAGATTTATTAGTACTGCTGTATGTAGGGCCTTCGTATGTCACCTTGGATTTATCTACATTACCAGAGCCATCTACATCATATTTAACAGCACGATCGTTTAATTGGTCTAACTCTGTTTTAGACGCGATATTTTTAATGGTTACCGTCTTCGTATTCGCTGGAGTACTACCATCTTGCACTGTTAAGTCAACTTTATTACCAGTTACAGTGTACGCTTTATCAGCAGCTGCACTGTTTTCTACCAATCGGTAGTCGCCCGCTGCCGCTACATTAACTGCATATGTTTTATATGTGCCATCTGTACCTTCTGTAACAGTTGTATTTTGGCCTGCAATAACCTTAACAGCCTTTTGAGCTTCTTCACGAATGACAGTTTTACCATCATTATTGATATTGGATAGGTCAGTTTTTGCTACCTTTGTAGGATCTACGTCAACAGTATAGTTACGAACACCGTTTGCATCAGGTGTACCACCTGTAAGGGTCATCAAGCCGCTAGTGCCTAAAGAAACCTTTGTATCCATAGCATTTACAGTATATGTTTTTTGACCTGTTGTAGCATCTACAGTAGCTGCTGGAATTGTTACATTATTACCAGCCTCAACGATTGTGCCTAATGCAGTGATATTCTTTTTACCTACATTTGTGATGTTGGAAAGATCTTTATTAGCTGCATTGTCGATTTTATCCTTTGTATCATTTGTTAACGTTACATCGATAGTTTGGTTATTAGCTTTAGTCGTTACATAAGTGCCATCACCTTTTACAGTTAATGTTTGTTTATCTAACAATACATCATTTTTGCCGTTATTATCATTCGTATTGCCTGCAATTTTAAGGTTTACATTGCGCAATTGAGCTACGTTAACTGCATCGGTGTCCTTTGTACCAGCTGCAAGGTTTGTAATTTGACGTGTTTCATTGCCAACACTAGTGCTTTGACCAACAGATACAGCGCCCAATGTAGATGTTGCTACATTGCCTGTTAAAGCTGTGTATTTATTGGCACGGTTATCTGCTGCGCTTACATCATAGCCAGCTATACCAGCCGCTGTATTCGCTACGGAATTAGAGCCTAACGCAACGCCGTCATCTTCTGTTACTTTCGCATTATAACCTAAGGCAGTGGATTTATCGCTTGTTGCCGTTGCCTTAGCGCCAAGGGCCGTACCAAAATTACCCGCTGCAGAGGCACGTACGCCTGCTGCTGTCGCATTTGTGCCCGTAGCACCTTTATTATCGTAGTTTGCATCAGCAGATGTGCCTTTAGCGCTGAAGAAGTTAGTTTGCGCTGCTTCTACAGCTTCTTTTACTGTATGGTATGTGCTATTTTTAATGCTGAAATCAGGTGCTTTGTAGGTAGAGCCATTTGCTTCATAACCAGTATATGTAGGGCCTGCAATGGTCATAGCCAAGTTGTTATTTACATAACGCAATTGTTTAATCGTTGCAGCGTCATTATCGTTTTGACCACCTGCTACGTTAACAATACGACGAGGCGTACCAGTATTACCAACTGCTACTACACCCGCTTCTGCAGGGTTTATTTCGTTGGTGAAAGCTGCATACGTGTTCACCAATGGACCATTGAATTCAGTACCAGCACCAAGGGCGATGGAGTTATTAGAAGAAATCTTCGCACCCGCACCTAATGCCATGGAGTTTTCACCCGTAACCTCTGCACCATTACCGATGGCTGTAGCATTGTTACTACTTGCTTTCGCAGCCGTACCAATAGCCATAGTACCCGCTTTACTAGCTTCCGCTGTACCACCGATGGCAAGAGCATTCGCTTCTAGTGCCTTTGCTTGACCACCTAAAGCGATGGCATTTAGCTGTCTAGCTTGTGCTGTTCTACCCATAGCAATCGCATTAGCACCTGTAGCATACGCCGTATTACCAAAGGCAAATGCATCTGTAGCAGTAGCACGAGAGGAATTACCCATTGCTACTGCATTAGCTGCTTTAGTTTTAGCATTAGAACCAAATGCCATAGAATCACTTGCCGCGGCTTCAGTACGCGCTTTTGTGCCGAATGCAAGAGAACGTGCACCTTCTGTTACAGTATTAGTATTACCATTATAGGCTGCGCTAGGTTCATTACCACTACCTGCTACAGTAATCGGCTCAGCTGCACCGATGGCAATGGATTGATCACCCTTGGATTGCGCAGAATAACCTAAAGCAAAACTACCCGTACCACTCGCCCAAGAAGTTGTACCAATAGCTGTAGAGAAATTACCTGTCGCTGCTGATTGGCGCATCATAGCCAAAGAGTTAAAGCCACTAGATAAGGAAGCCGTGCCAATAGCCATAGCAGATGGTTTTGTGGACTGTGCATAATTACCAAGGGAAAAAGATAAACCACCTGTAGCTTGTGCATAGTCGCCAATAGCCACACCAGAATAATACGTAGGATCACTAGACTCTTGAATCTTCGTATTGTGACCAATGGAAATACCATTTAATGCACTGCCAGAATAATATCCAGTAGTAGCAGTGCCATCTAAGGCATTCATATTACCAGGGTTTTTATAATTGTATAAATAACTCCATTTATTACCACCATTTTGAGCTGTTGCATAGCCAGCATTTACGCCATCAATCATGATAGCTGCTGCATTTACAGATGTAATATTCACACCCGCTAACAATGCAGCTACGGCCATAACAGCACCCATGCGAGCATGTGTTTTGCCTGTGTGCAAGGATCTAACCTTACCGCCGCCGCTTTTCACGATCTCAGAAACTACTACATAACACTTCTTTGTTTTACTCCAAATTACATTGTAAATTCGATTCATAATCTTCCCTCTAGCTTACAATACACACAGATAAGTTCATTTCTCACAATAATTTCACTAAAACTTCATTATTGTTGATTGTCATAATAATATCAAAATATTTCTATATGGTAAATAAAAATTCATTTTATATTCATCTTTGCTTAGTTTATAAAATAATACCAATTATGTACACTTTACACCACATAAAAAAAGCGTTATCAATAGATAACGCTTTTTAGTGTAAATTATTCTAATTTTTATCTCATTTTTCTATAGACTATATAATAACTCCTATATTTTTTATGCATTTTTTATAATTAACAAAATATTTATTCATAATTTAGTGTCAAAAAATTTTACAATTTAAAATTATCAATTTTGGTTTATTAATAAGAAATATTTATAGAGAAATGCCGTTAAACCCTATAATACCTTGTATTATGATATATGCTAGGCTAGGATATAAATTAATAACCCTTATGATTACTGATGTTATATATAAACGCACTCTATAATTTGTATAAATAAATATTACTACTAAATCAAAACTCTCTCTAAACACAAAAAAAGACCCATGTATTAGCTATTTTCCAATACATGGGTCTTTTACTATTCTTTTATCTGTACATATATTTGTATATATATTTATATACTTTTATCTAACATCCTTAGATATCAATATACCTTTATATACTATATTAGAATTTGTGCGTGAAACCAGCGTTTACGCCCCAGTCTGCTTGATAGTCACCAGACAAACCAGTGGCAACGTCAGCAAATACGCTATTGTTGCTATTGAAACCATAACGGCCGCCGAAGGCAAGTTCAGTCCAAGTGCCTTTAAGGTCTTGTTCTGTTAATTTCATAACACTACCACTAGCGAATGCAGTTTTTACATTGCCTGTGAAAGCATGACCTGCTGCAAAACGTGTATAAAGGTTACCATTGCCAAATTGTTTACCCAATTCAAGGCCGATTTTACCAGAAGTGCTGTTTACACTAGATTGGTTAACAGATACATTACCTACATTGAAGTTACGGCCACCGAAGTGTGTAAAGTTCAATTGTGCTTGTGGTTCTACATAGAAACCATTAGCATATTTCAATGTTTTACCATAACGAACACCGATGCTATACGCATTGGATTTTGTATCGCCAGACATAGCTTCACCAATTTCATTTCGAGCTGTGAAGTCATTAGATACGCGACCAACTTGAGTTTCTACATGTACATATTGATCTTTGCCAAGGTCTTTCAAACCATAAGCACCTACGGAGAAGGATTTCACCTTGCCGGAACCATCGAATACATAGTCTTCAGAACCGCGAAGGTAAGATACTTGACCACCTACAGTCCAACCACGGCTGATTTTAGCATCATAACCGCCTTGAATGCGTGTATAATCTGTAGCTGTGTCGATACCGCTGCCAGAGTAGCTGTATTTACCGCCACCGATGCGAGCCCAAATACCAGTTGGTTCACCTTGTTGCAATACACGAGGACGATACATATCATCAGCTAATGTACGCCAAGCGTTGATATTTCCTACTACAGCGGAACGAATACCACGCATATGAGGTGTATCATAAGCACCGCGAATAACAGGATTAGGATTTACTGGTTTAGGTGCTGGTGTTACAGGTGTAACCGGTTTAGGGTCTGGAGTTACTGGTGTAACTGGTTTAGGATCCGGAGTCACAGGCGTAACTGGTTTTGGATCTGGAGTTACAGGCATAACTGGTTTAGGATCTGGAGTTACAGGTGTAACTGGTTTAGGATCCGGACTTACAGGTGTAACTGGTTTAGGATCTGGAGTTACTGGTGTAACTGGCTTAGGATCTGGAGTTACAGGTGTAACTGGTTTTGGATCTGGAGTCACAGGTGTAACTGGTTTTGGATCCGGAGTTACTGGTGTAACTGGTTTTGGATCCGGAGTTACTGGTGTAACTGGTTTAGGTTCTGGAGTCGGTGTAGGTTTTGGTTCTGGCACCACATAGGAGCCTTGGCCATTACCGTCTTTCCATGTAATATCCCCTTCTTTTTGGTCTGTAGTCAACGCTTTTTGGAAGCTAGACACGATACCTTTAGAAGCGATGGATACAGTACCAGAAAGGTTTCTTTCACCGTTTACATAGTTTTCATAATAGAACTTGTGCGCTAAGTTATCTAAAATCTTATTTACATTACTTTCAGAAGAAGTATCGAGATGATCACCTGTTACATAGCCATGTACGCCAGAGCCAGCTGCAGCGGATTTTACGATGAAGTTACCGCCCTCGATGTCAGCCGGATCAAGGCCGTCTTTCTTAGAACCTGGTTTAGCATAATTTAAGCCAGTACCACTAGTCATGTCATAAATAACATTAATATGACCGTCCAATTTATTTACATGAATGTCGCTGCGAGAATCTTGGGAAATACGGCTGAAACCTTCACGCGTACGAGTACCTGTGAGGTTGTTAATACTACTACGTTCTGTTTTACCATCAATTTTGAAAGATTCCAAGCCGCCCATGCTATCATGGCTCCACATGCCACCATCAAAGGTCATGTTGATTTCGCCACCTTTATCCTCTAAGGTGTTCACAGCTTTACCGGAGAACTGGTTAGGACTGTTATGAGCGCGGCCTAGGCCAATATTAATCACTGATGGTTGTTGTTCTTGATGAGGAGGCATCATTTTATCAGATACCAGCACATCCCCTTGCATATTAAACACTTTGTGTTTTACAGTACCCGCATCATCAATGCCGAGATTAATTTTACTATTATATGCAAACGCTACTGGATATGGAGACTTCCATGGTGCAGTAGTCACGTCCATAACCCCGCCATCCACTTGAATGGAACTGTTATTTAGCATGCCTGTAATGAAAGCTGGTTGACGATAGCGTTTAGGCA
>OGIT01000624.1_pt1 | contig 13612 bp, 28 predicted proteins | sample 1571881 | NCBI WGS metagenome assembly OGIT01 (sample SAMEA2582101, study PRJEB24529) | metagenome | biome: Human gut stool | place: China | collected 2011 | reverse complement strand
ACAAAAAAACAGTAGATAGATTTTGTTTTTACACAAATCTATCTACTGTCCCGGATTTCTGCTTTTTATGTTAATATTTGTTTTTTGTAATTTGTGGACACGGGTTCTGTACGCCTCACCTATACCAAGACAAGTCACAATCGTGTCGGTGATAACTTCATCGTCATAGATAGTGACTTTTTTTATATAATTTTGAACAACTTTTTTCTGCTGTTGTGGAGTTTTTTCTTTTATATCGCTATCTTTAGATAAATATTTTTTTATCATTTCTTTAGATGGAGAAGTTAGAATTGCTTCTCTTTCAGCTTCATCTATTCTTATAAGTAAAGCATTCTTTTTTGATTCTAATGATGTTAATTTTTCTTTCATAACAGGATTGTATAATCCATCTGCAATAGCTTCAACAATATTATCTATTTTACTGTCAACATCTTTAAGTTCTTTTTTATAGGTTATTATATCTTCTGTAATAGTTTTATTTTGCTCTTGTGCATAAGTTAATATTTTTCTAGTCAAATTTTCTATAGCCTTTTTAGAAAATATATTATCATATAGAGCATCAATTACTATTTTTTCAGCAAGAGATTTATTGATTGCCCTCATATCACATTGTTTAGTTCTCTTTCTATTAGAGCATTCATAAGTTTCATATAAAGTTTTATTTCTTCCAGAATGTCTGCTGTTTCCAGTCATAGCATGGCCACATTTTCCACAATAGATTAATCCGCTTAAAAGATAGATTTTTTTTGCTTGTGCCGCACCCCTATGAGCTTTATTGTTATCCATTTTCTTTTTCACCTCATTCCAAAGATCATCATCAATTATTTTAGGCATTCCATCTTTAATTTTTATAATTTCCTCATCCAGTTTATGCTTATGTGAATTTCTTTTTCCATTTATTTTTTTAGAAGATTTATTAAATACATATATCCCATTATATTTTTCGTTAGTTAATATTGAATATAAACTATTTTTCCCAAAAGATTTTCCCTTCTTAGTTTTATACCCCAATTCATTTAATCTGCTTAATATTAAATTATATCCAACACCATTAGAGTATAATTCATAAATCAATTTAACAGCTTTAGCTTCATTAGGGTTAATTATATATGTTTTGTCTTTAGCAACATCATATCCAAGAGGAGGAAGTCCACCATTATGTTTACATTGTAATGCAGTTTCTCTCATACCTTTCATAACTTCACGACTTAAATTAACTGAATAGTATTCAGCCATACCTTCAAGTACAGATTCTAATATTATACTTTCTGGTGAATTATCAAGGTGCTCTAATACAGATATAAGTCTAACATTATTATCTTTTAATTTCTTTTTATAAAAAGCACTATCATATCTATTTCTTGAAAATCTATCTAACTTATGAACTATTAATGTATCAAATAAGCCAAGTTCAGATTCTTTTATCATTTTTAAGAATTGAGGTCTATCATCTGTTGTAGCTGAACGTGCTTCATCTATATAAGTTTTTACTATTTTAATATTTTCTCTTTCAGCAAATTCATTTATAGCTCTTATTTGAGCTTCAATACTTTCCTCTCTTTGATTATCAGAAGAATATCTAGCATATATTGCTGCTTTCATATTTTCACTTCCTTTTTTACGTGCGTATGTTCTTTTTGCATTTATAAAATTAACCAGTTAACTTTTAATTAACTGGATTAAGTTTTAGTTTACTAAATACTCCTTTGTAATATAATATAGATATATTATTAATGGAGCGTGAGTTATATGATTTATAAAATAGAATTAAGTGAGTCTCAAATAGAAACTATAATGAATGCATTGTTTGGCGTTGAAGCTGATTTTGGTGATGCTGAAGAAGAAATGAAAATATATAAATACTTGGAATCACTTACAGGATTGAATCCATCGTATGTTTAGAAGAAAGTGTCAACTAATATTTTTATTAAACCAAATATTTGCTCACAATCCCATTTCTCAACTTCACCAGTAGCACTATGAGCTATTCCATGTCTTAAATTGTTTATGGATTCAATTCTATTAAATAATCTTTTATCTATTATAGAAGTCTGTAATAACAATTGAGCAGATTTTAATATATAAGATTCTTTTGGTAACTTGTATTTTCCTAATTTTTTTACAATTATGATTCGTAGAAGAGTTTCAATAGAGATTTCAGCGGTAGTAGCAGATGCTAAGTATAATTCTGCCTGATATGCTTTTACAGATTCTTCAAGTTCATATTTGAATTCATTATCTTTTACTTTAGAAAAAATCAAGTCTAAATTTAAAACAATAAAATTTGATAATTCTTTATATTGAGTTACGCTTTTTTTAAAAAGTTGTGCTAAGGTATACGTATGATAGCTATCATCAGCTGATTTTAAACCATCTTCATATGCTTTAGAATTAGTATATTTAATGTTTTGTGGTTTATAAGTTAAACTATCTAACAAATCAGGTTCTATTTTTATTAAATAATCAGAATTAACTTTTCGGTTGGTTAACTTAATTATTTCTGAATTTTTAAGATGATCTGGAATAGTTTTTAGTTTATTAACCTGAGAATCATCAAGCCAAACACTAATATAAGAAAAGGAATCTGTATTTTTATTGGAAGTATAGATTATGTTAAATACTCCAATATTAGTATATAAAAAAGTTATGTTTATTGAGGACATAAAATCAAAGCTATCAGGAGATTCTTTATATTCATTAGCATAAAATTCATTAACTCTGCTTCGATATGACTCTAAATACCTAGTGTAGTATAATTCTCTTGATTTTTGAGTCATTTCAATTGATGAAGCAATCGACTTCTTTGTTATAATTTCATCGTTAAACATTAATTATTTCACCTCTAAGTTATAAAATATTAAATCTTATCTTGATTAATTCTACTGGAAGATTTAAAGCAGATACTATTTGATTGTAAGAACAATTTTTCAATAGATATTTATTTGCTTATTCATTGATTAATATGGATGTGTCTTTTATTTCAATAAAACCTAAACGGGGTTCAAACATTACAAAATAACGGTCAAATCTTTTACCTACACCATATTGTTTTTTGAAATCTTCAATAATTTCAAGTAATTTTTTGGGAGTAATACCATAAAAGTCTGCAATATCTTGTTGTGTATAATAACCCAATCTGAAAGCATGTATTAGATCTATTGGCTGGAGTATAAATTTATAACCTTTTCTACGAGCTATTAGTTCTTGTTTTCTATTCTCTATTTTACTTTGGTCAGTTATATCTCCAGCTGTTTTAAAATGATGTCCTAATTCTTCAGCGAGTACACCATATTTTTGTGTATCAGTCATTCGACTATTAATTATTATCTTATTATTGCTATAATAACCACATTCATCATAAAAGCCTAAATCTACTTCTTTTACTTTTATTCCTATCCTTTCAGCTTCTAGTAATAGTTTTTCATATTTAGTCATTTCTTTATCACCTACAGCAACTATTCTTCGTCCATTTGCTTAAATATATTTTTTACTTTAGATATAGTCTTTTGTTTAGTTTCTTCGTCTAAATCGTCATCATGTGCAGCTAAAGTATATTCTTCAGTATTTTTATTAGTTATATTAATTACATTATCTTTAGTTGCAGTTATTTCGTCATTAGAATTATTCATATATTTAATATTAGTTGTTAAATCGTCACTATAATCAATTAATTTTTCTTTACCCTTAGAATTTAGTTTATTGTAGTTTTCTAGTAATTGCTTTTCTTCTTTTGTTACTTTGATATCTTCAACTTCACATCCCATTAAATACATCGGAGTTGTTCCTAAGATATCAGCGAGAGGTACTAGTATTGGATATGGAAGATTTTCGATTTCGCTACTTTCATATCGATATACCGTTGCTCTATTTTTTCCAAGTTTTTCAGCGATATAATCAACAGATAATCCTTTTTCTTTTCTTAATTTCTTTATTCTTTCACCTATATTCATATTTATCACTCCTACAAAAAAATTATATCAATGTTTTCGCGTATACGCAACATTTTAGACTAAAAAAAGATTTTTTTTAAAAAATATGCGAATAACTGTTGACGCAATAAAACAAGTGTTGTATTATAATATCGTAAATCGCATTTAAGCGACAAGAAAGGAGATGGCATAAATGATAAATATTTTAAAGTTAAAAGGTAAAATAGTAGAAGCTGGAATGAATATTTCAAGTTTATCAAGAGAATTAAAAATGGATAGGTCTACATTTTATAGGAAATTAAATGAGGATGGTACCTATTTTTCAATCAAAGAAATCAATATAATGATTGCTGAGCTTAATCTCTCGTTTGATGATGTGAAAAAAATTTTTTTTAATCAATTAGTCGCGTAAATGCGATAAAAATTGAGAAAGGATGGTAAACATGAATAACAATTTAATGATTTTTGAAAACAAACAAGTAGAAGTATTTGAGTGGAATGGACAAGTATTATTTAATCCATATCATTGTGGAAACTGTTTAGACTTAGGAGAAAGTGCTGTAAGAATGGCAATTGGAAAAATGAATTCTAAGCAAGTAGTTAAACTTACTAATTCTAAAGTCAAAGATATTGACTTTAGAAAATTACACAATACTGGAGAAAATTTTTTAACAGAAAGTGGAGTGTACAAGCTAATATTTAAATCTAAGAAGGCAGAAGCAGAAAGATTTCAAGATTGGGTTACAGATGAAGTATTACCACAGATAAGAAAGACAGGCTCATATGCAAACAATCAAAATTCAATCAATGAATTTAAGGGACAATTGACAACAATGGTAAATAATCTTTTTGAGGACAAGCTGAAAGAAGTAAAGGAATATTACAAGATAAACTCAAAATCTAAATTTGATTTAAGTAGCTATATTAAAAAGCGTCTTGGGATATTAAGAGCAGATGATGAGTACGAACAAGTTAAGGCAAGAGTATTTTTATTACTAAATATCAACAAGTGGGAAGACTTGAGTGTTGAGAATTATAAGGATGTATTACCGGTTATTGATGAAAGTATAAGAATAATAAAACTTGATAGACCACAACAGACTAACTTTTGGGATTAGAAAGGGAGAATTATGGACAAGAAGTTTTTAGAAGTATCACAAATTAAATTAAGGGGTGCTAAAGAAGTTGAAGGAATGAAATTTCATGAAATAGAAGGAGGCTTTGGTAACGGCAAAAAGGCAATGTTGGTTAAAGAAATTGCCAACATTCACTCTAGAGAACTTGGAAAAATTAATGAGTTAATAAATAACAATAGAATAAGATTTAACGACGGCATTGATATTGTTGATTTAAAAGGGACAGAAGTCGAAATCCTTTTGAAGGATAACGGAATTTATACACAAAATGCATTAAATGTAAGCAAGAATATTTATCTTTTATCAGAAAGAGGTTATTCAAAACTCTTAAAGATTTTAGAAGATGATGTTGCATGGGAGCAATACGAAAAGTTGGTTGATGGATATTTTAATATGAGAGCAGAGAAAAAACAACTTTCAGCAATGGATCAATTAAAACTTCAATATCAAGTTTTAGAAGAACATGAGGAGAAATTGAATCGTATTGAAAAGAAAGTAAATACAGAATTTAGCAATCTTCCATTACTGGGGGTAGATTGTGACGAAATAGTGAAAACAGTAAAGAGTATTGCAACAAAAGCATTAGGTGGATATCAAGAAACACCTGCATATAAAGACAAGTCTTTAAACCACAAGGTATATGCTGATATTTACAATCAATTAAAGAGGGAATTTCAGGTAAATTCTTATAAATCAATTAAAAGATGTCAGTTAGAGCATGCAAAAGAAATTGTAAGAGCGTATAAGCTTCCAACAGCTTTGGAGGATGAAATAGTACAAGTCAATAATCAAGTATATTTTGAGGAGGTATAGCAGCACATGGTAGGAGTTTTAAGAACTGTCTATGACAGAAAAACAGGAGAGAAAAAAAGTCAAGAAATAATTGAAGAACTAGATATGACAGAAGATGAATATTATGCACCTTTAGTAAAAATTATTGGTGATGCAATACTTAATGACTTAGCAAAGAATAAAAAGTCTAATGACTAAAAGCAAGGAGGACAACTATGGATAAGATTTTAGAATTAGAAAAAAGGATTGCTGACCTTGAAGATCAAGTTCAAAATCAGCAAAAAGAATTTTATAAAGCATTAGCATTTTTGTTTGATAGGTTTGAATACAAAGAATTAATCAAACAAGGGAAATGTGATTATCCTAAAATGCTTACAGATGCTTTAAAAGAAACTTTTAATATTTAACGACCGTATTCAGCTTCTTCTTTAAGGAACTCAAACAGTAAACGAGAAGAAACTTCTAAAGAAATATTAGCAATTTTTCGTTCTTCATCAGTTTTGAATAATACATCAAATTCTTTAGAAACAGATTGCTGATATTTATCAATAATTTTAAGTTTTCTCTCAAATCGTTCATCTATGGAAGTACCAATTTTTATGGATTCGGTTTTAGAGAACATAAAAACACCATCCTTTCAAACATATTTCAGCTTGGCAGAGCTGATAAGTTAATTATATGAAAGTTGGGTAAAAATAACAAATTAAATAGGAGGAGATTATGGATAATAAACAATCTATAGAGCAATTAAAAGAAATTTGTAAGCCAATAGTAGAATGGTTAAAAGAAAATTATGGACCATATTATACAGTAGTTATTAAAGATGAGCACATAAGACTAGTTAGAGATGAAGTAGGTATTTCTATAGAAACTGCTCAAGAAGTACCAGTTCAAGAGCAGTTAACTAAAAAAGATATTGAATGTATTTATAGACATTTACAAATGTTTATACAAAGAGAGAATAAATACAATGTTCCAGATGCTTGTGAAGTATGCAATAGTCACTGTAGCAATGAGGAACATATTCTCAATCAATGGGATTCATTTGATAAGTTATCTAATTTAATAATTCAATATGGGCACTTACCTGTATAAGTACATCTAATGGTTTTAAACATAAAGACACCCCCGCCAACAATATTTTACTGTAAGTTTAAATAAATATAAAAATAAGGAGATATGAAACATGAAATATAGAGTAATAAAAATCATAAGTGATACAGAAATTTTGGTTAATGCAGGAGCTAATCGAGGAATTAAGGAAGGAAATATATTAACAATAAGAGGAAAAGATGAAGAAATAATTGATCCTTTTAGCAATGAAAGTTTAGGCTATCTTCCAGTTAATAAAGCGCAAGTACGAGTTTATACAGTATATGAAAATATGTGTATTTGTAAGCCTACACTAGCGTTCAAATTTGAAGTAGCGAGATTAAATGTAGAAGTACCATTCCAAATTTGCACTGAAGATGATGATGTAATTCGCATAGGTGATTTTGTTGTTAAGGGATAGGAGGAGACAGTAATGAATAATAGACAAGTTATAGAGAACTTAAAAGATTTGCCAGAAGAAAAAACGGTATTTAAGTTTTTAACTTTACTAAAGTCTAATGTAACATACGAGCAATTCAAAGATATTTTAGCTATAGCAGATCAAGATATTAAATTTAATCGAGTCATGTTTGGAAAAACAACTAAACCATTAGAATATAAAAAAATATGTGTGAGATGTGCGATTGTAGTTTTAAAAATAGGAGGAGCATTATGAAGAAGATTTTAGATAAAGAATTTAAGGATGTACCAAAGCATCTTGAAATCGAAATGTATTCAACAAAGATATATAAGAAGGACTTAATAGCAAGTATGATTGTAACTCTTATAATTATATGTTTAATACTCGGCTTAAGCGTCGCAATATTTAGCTTAATATTCTAAAAGGTGATTATTTATGAATGTCAAGTGTAGTAAATGTAATTTAAGTTGGAATGTAAGTATAAAGGCTGATTTAAGCAAGCCTTATGTATGTCCAGTATGTAAAGCAAAAGAAAAAAGAGAGGTGAAACATGATTGATTTATATTTTGGAATAGGCAAAGACTTCAAATCAGTAATTACAATGAGTAATTATTATTGCGATATTTATGAAATGATTGTTCCTAAAGTTATAGGAGTGATTAAGAAAGGATTTTTAAGACATTTCAGAAGTGACAGAGTATTAGTTATCAAAAATAGACTAAGAGCCAGTGAAATCGAAGAATAGGAGATAAATATGGTATGGTATTTGAGTTTTTAAGTCAGCTAAAATCAGAAACTACAGAAAGTCAGTTCAAAGAAATATTACAAGTTACAGAGCAGGATATTAAATTTAATAGAGTATCTTTTGGTAAGACAACAAGTCCTATTGTATTTATAGAAATATGTAAAAGATGTGCTTGTTTAATTAAGAGGTTAGGAGGTACAGTATGAAGAATCCAAAGAAATTAAAAAGGAGACATAAGATTTTCTTAAGTAAACTAGGATGTAATCCAGATGAATTTCTTATAGTAACAGAAGATGCAGAGAGTTATACATTTTATAACAGGGTTACTAATGTAGTTTGGGATCCAATGAGGAGATAGATATGGGGAAATTATTAAATTATGCAGAGCAAGCAGATGAAATAGTTAGGTTAGTAATGAAAGAAAACTATAGTGTAAGTGAAGCAATAAAAATTGTTAAAGAAAAAGCTACCAAGAACCCCGACCAAAGCGTTCCTAGTAGCATAACAAAAAATTCAAGTAAATTATAACACAGATTGGAGGATAAGTTAATGAATGAAGATTTAAAAGTTTTAGCTGAATTAGTAAAAGATACAGCTAAAAGTAATGGATTAAAGTACTGTAGTGTAGGCTTTATAAATGACTCTGTAAATGTAAGTACATCTAAGTTAGGAACAGATGAAATAAATAGTCATTTTCTAAGTGAAGATGGTGAGTTCAGATAAATGATAGCTGAGTATATAGCTTTTAACAACATAAAAGTGGAGTTATTAAAACTTATTAAACAGGATAATAGCAACAAAGTTTATCAATATAATTACTACAAGTGGAGATTATCCAGGGGCTTTAAACCTAGGAAGTTATTGGAACTCTTAAAACAAGAATTTAAAGAATATGATGTTGAAATTATGTTTATGGAGTATGAAGATGCACCATGTTACTCAATTTACTTATACAGAAAGGAAGAATAGAAATGCCAGAAAAAAGAGATGATATTACAAAAGCAATTGAGCTTTTAAATAAGAATGGATATTCTTGTAGTCAGTTTTCTGAGTTAAATATACATCAAAAATTGCAACATGCAAGATATGAAATTTCTAAAAAGGAGATTAAGAAAACTGGAAAATGTGTAGCAAGAGATGGAACTGTAAGATATGAATATTTTGAACTTAATGACTTTATGCCATATGTAATAGAAGTATGTTTTAAGTATGGATTATCAACTAAATTTGATTTTGGATTAGAAGTAGCAACATTAATAATTACTAATTGTGATAATCCAGAAGATACTATAGATCCATTTAAAATGCCAGTGAAAGTACCAGAGATAATGATGTGCAATGAAATGCAGAATATCGGAGGAGCCAAAACATTTGCTAAAAGATATTTATATTCTGATGCATTTGAAATAAGCCAAACAGATATTATTGATTCAAGTGAACCAAATGAAGAAGAAGCTGAAGGTATAAAGAAGATTAGTAAAGCTGCAGTATTTACTATAAGAAGGTTATTAGAAGAGACTGAAACAGATGAAGAGAAATTTTTAAAATGGGTACATGTTAGTAGTATTGAGGATATAAAAAATAAAAATTTAGGCATAGTGATGAAAAAACTTAATGAAAAAAAGGAGGAGATTGACGAGAAAAAGACTGAACAAATTGTAATTCAAAAAAATGAAAATGAATTTCCAGATGAATTGAAATTATAAAAATTAGGGGTGTATAGAATGAAAGAATTAGAAGTAAATAAGGTGTTACCAGTAATAAATGCAAACTTTGAAGAAGTTAAAGAATCACTTAACCAAAGTCTAGAAAAATACAAAGGAATAGTTGTTACAGAAGAAACACTTCAAGATTGTAAGAAAACTCAACAGGACCTTGGAAAAGTAGAAAAAGGGATAGAAGATTTCAGAAAGTCAGTCAAAAAGGATATGGAATCTCCTATTAAGGAATTTGAGGCTAAGTGTAAAGAACTTACAGCATTAATTGGAGAAGTTAAGAAACCAATAAAAGAAGGAATAGTTCTTTATGATACAAAGCGCAAAGAGGAAAAGAAGAAACAAGCAGAAGAACTTATAAAGGAATGTATAATCAGTTTAGCATTGTCTGAAAAGTATTCAAGACAACTTACTGTACTAGATAAATACACTAATTTATCAGCAAGTAAGAAAAGCGTTGTTGAAGATGTGCAAGCAAGAGGACAAGCATTAAAACAGCAGCAGGAAGCAGAGGAAAAAGAAATAGAAAATACTAAAGCAAGTATTAATGCATTTGTTGATTCTATAAATGAGGATATAAATTCAAAGCTTGAAGCGGATGATTATTACAAATACATTACAGGAAGTAACATAACTAGAATTATGGAAATTATAAAGAGAGAACATGATAAGGTTAAGCTTGCTGAAAATCCTCCAAAGGTTGAAGTAAAAGAAGAATTGAAACAAGCACCAGTACAAGAAAAAGTATCAGTACCAGTTGATTCAGAGCTACAAAAAACTGTACCAGTTAATCAAGAAGAAAAGTTGTACTTTTATGATCTTAGAATTGTAGCTAATTTAAATAATATGTTGAGATTACAAGAACTTATAAAAAGTGAAGGATTTAAGTTTGAAGTTAAAAATAAAGGAGTATTTAAGTAAGGAGTTCTTCTATATGGCAGGATGGCAGAAAATATATAGAGATATACAGGACCATTGGTTATGGGAAGATAAGCCATTCAGCAGAGGGCAAGCATGGATTGATTTAATATTGTTGGTTAATCATGAAGATAATAAAACCCTTATTGATGGAGAACTTATTGAAGTTAAAAGAGGTTCGAAAATTACATCTTTAAGAAAACTAGCAGACCAATGGGGATGGAGCACAACAAAAGTCAAAAAGTTTTTAGAGTTGTTGCAAAAAGAACAGATGATTAAATTTGAAAGTGATAATAAAAAAACGCTTGTAAGCATTGAAAACTATAGTGTTTATCAGAGTAAGGATAACACAGAAAATACAGTAAAAAAACAGTCAGATAACACAGAAGTAACGCAGAAAAATTTCAAAAGTAATTCAGAAGTAATTCAGAAAAAAACAAACAAGAATGATAAAGAATATATAAAGAATGATAAAGAAGGAGAAGAAGGGAAAGAAGTATATCAACTTCAATCTCCATCTTTTCCTACTCCCCTACATGAAAAGATATTTAATCAATTTGGAGATGTGACTTATAAAACATGGTTTAAAGATTTAGAATTAATCGAAGCAGATGAAGAAATAATTATTAATTTTACTGATAAATTTAAAAAACAGATTGTTGAAGATAAATATATTGATTCAGTAAAGATGCTCACAGGAAAAACGATATCTACTGAATTGAAGAATGGAGATGAATAATGGCTAAGTATGGAACATGTGAAGAATGTGGATTAGACACAATAGTAGAACTGCATCATATAGTCAGCAGAAAGCAGCTTAAATCATTAGAATTGTGTAAACATAATTTTGCCTATCTTTGCTATATGCATCACAGAGATAGTAAAACAGGGGTTCACTTTAATAGGAATCTTGATAAAAAATATAAATTAAGATTACAAAATTATTTAGAGAAAAGTTTTCTTAAAGAAGAATTATCAAGAGAAGAAATAAAAGAAATTTTAGATATTAAGGACAAGGCACTAGACAGTCTTTTAAAACACCTTATAAAACATAATGATAAATATATCAAGGAAGATGTTATTCGTGCTTGTATGGGCGGGAAAATGATACTGGAGGATGAGGATAATGGAAGAACTTAGAAAAGAATATCCTGAAGACATAATAATTTATGGGAATATACTTGAAAGATTTAAAAGACTTAATGAGACTGATCCAGCAGGCGCTATTAAATTATCCATAGATGCATCAGTAGCATCTGATAGATGGTCAGAGATAAAGTTAAATAAAAAGAAAAGTTTAGGCCGTGGAGAAAAAGCAGCGTTAAAAGACAGGCTTAAAGAAATGTATGACTTTTTACAACATGTATCTGTTACTGCAAGAATGGTCTGGAAAAATGCTGAAGATAATCTGAGAGTAAATCAAGTTAATTAAAGTTCCAAACGCTTGGAGATTGAAAGGAGAAAACAATGGAAGTTATAGAACAAGCAGTTGAAAAAATAAAAGAGGAAATGTCAAAGGAAAGCAATCCTTATATAGCATATATAGGAAATTATGTACTTGAAAATATTGAGGTTAATAAACCAGCAGCTGAAAAGATAGCAGCAGGAAGTAAAACTATATCAGAAAGCTTTAAAAAGGTTCAGGGAGAGGCAAGAAAAATAGCACAAAATGGTATTGCAATGCTTGCAGAGAGAGAAGTAATCTCTATAGTTACTAAATACTTTGAATTTGAAGGAGTGCAGAGTTCGGTTGAAGATATTCAGACTAAAGCAGAAGTAATTGAGTTTCCTAAAAAAGAAAGCATTGAGAATAATCCTAAAAAGGCTCAGATTGATTTTGATGCAAGTCTTGATGATTTTCTAGTGTAAGGAGTTGAAAAAGGTGTATGAGGAGTATTTAAAGCATTTTGACATACATGTGAGTGATGACATAAAGAATTTTATAGAAGAAACATTAAAAGATAAAGAATATCTATTTGTTAGAAATGAGTATGAACCAGAACCCATAAGCAATTTAAAAGTAAAAGTTCAATATGGATACTGTAGTCATTGCAGAAAAGAATTTAAGACTGGAGAATATCTAAAACATAATGAAGTAATTATATGTTCTAACTGTGGAGCTGAGATAATAGTTAAAAATATTGGAAGAGGAAAGAAATGTTTAATGAATGATTTCTGCTTTTATTGGTTTGATAAATCAGTACTAGATCCTGAGATAGTTACTTGCAAAGGATATTATTTTTCTAAAAAATATGATGAGGATTATAAGAATCCAAAATATGAGTATAACTTGAATTCACTCTATGTATTTAATACTAAAGATAATACATCAAAGATGTTTAAAAGAAATTGGTACACAGTAGAATCCTGGGAAGAGAGAAGCAGCATATTTGATTTTAATATCAACTGGTTGGGAAATAAGTTGTGTTATTGTTCATTTGAAAGTTTAGATGAAGCAGTTAAAGATACAATATTTCAGTATAGTAACTATAAGCGCAGATGCGGATATAAAAGTATTGTTAGATACTTAGATGCATTTAACAAATACCAATGGATAGAACAACTTGAAAAAATGGGATTTGATAGATTAGTAGAAACATTAGAAAATAGATGGACAACAGACTATTCAATAAACTATAGAGGAAAAGATATATTCAAAAAACTGAAGCTTAACAGGGGTGAAGTAAAACAGTTAACCAATGAACAGAAAAGAGAATTAGATTCATTTGTATTAAGAATATATCAGCTTAATAGGGACAATGGATTTAACCCCTCATTTGTAGAGGCACATGAAGTATATGAAATGTGCTATAAATGTCAACCCATGAATGTAAGTTTTCGATCATTTAAGAATGTAGTTTTTT
>OGIT01000621.1_pt1 | contig 13641 bp, 10 predicted proteins | sample 1571881 | NCBI WGS metagenome assembly OGIT01 (sample SAMEA2582101, study PRJEB24529) | metagenome | biome: Human gut stool | place: China | collected 2011 | reverse complement strand
GAAAGAAGGAAGGCTGCAACAAAATGAGCAAAAAAACTCATTTTGTTACAGCCCCCTTTTTTAGTGGTTAGCAGCTAGTGGCTAGGGGCTAGCGGATGGCTTTAAATTTAAAGTCTTTCTCTGCTAACTACGAACTCCGTATACAAACTAAAAACATTTTTACTCAGAATATTTTGACTAAAAAGTTTCTGAGTAAAATCTTTCTGAGTAAAATTATACCATGCCCCTCATTGCCAGTCCAGTCAAGCTGTGATACGATGACTAAAAAGGAGGTCTGTCCTATGAAATGTTACATTGTCGACGCTTTTACCAAGGAAATCTTCAAAGGAAACCCGGCCGCCGTCTGCGTCCTGGACCAGTGGCTGCCTGACGAACTGATGCAGCACATTGCCATGGAAAACAGCTTATCCGAAACGGCCTTTACCGTCAAAGAAGGCAATCACTGGCACCTGCGCTGGTTCACGCCGGGCGGTGAAATCGACCTCTGCGGCCATGCGACCCTGGGGACGGCTTATGTCCTGGCCCATTTCGCCGAACCCGACGCCAGCCGCTACGTCTTCCAGACCCTCAGCGGCGAACTAATCGTGACCGCTTCTCCATGGATTTCCCGGCCTATGACCTGAAACCCGTCCCGGTCACAGATGCCATGGAAGAAGCCCTGGGCGTCCGCCCCGTCGAAGCTTACCTCGCCCGCGACCTGGTCTGCGTCCTGGCCGACGAAGGAGACGTCATCCACTGCCAGCCTGACATGGCCAAACTCAAACAGCTCGACGGCCTGCTCTGCAACATCACAGCCAAAGGCAGCAAATATGACACGGTCAGCCGGTCCTTTGCGCCGAAACTCGCCGTCCCGGAAGACCCGGTCTGCGGCAGCGGCCATTGCCACATCATCCCCGTCATGGCAGCCAAACTCGGCAAAACCGACCTCATCGCCTACCAGGCCTCAAAACGGGGCGGCGAACTCTATTGCCACATAGAAAAAGGCCGCATCGCCCTGGCTGGCTATGCGGCACTCTATGCAGAATCGGATTTGAAGATTTGAAATACTGCCTATAAAGATAGATGTGGTCTCAGTTCCTTTTTATGGCATCAAATAGATTTTGATGCCAATAAAAAGGCCGTTCCGATGATAAACAGGATAAGCGTTACAATAGCACGAGCTTTGCGGCTATCTGATACTTTCTGAACATCCAATGCGTATCGAGTCGTCTTTACAGCCGGCCGCTCTTCCACGCTTTTCGAATGACCATGACATATTTTTGCCCCACAATAGGGACAAAACGTAAAGTCATCCTGAATTTCCTTACCACACTTTACCACACTTTCCGCAGAACATAGTACCACCTCGGTTCATCCCCACGCATTTGGGGCTAATGCCAACACAGTACCTTTTACTGTTGCCATTTACGGTTCATCCCCACGCATGTGGGGCTAATGTGCGTAGTGGCATCGGTTGCATAGCAGTACGGCGGTTCATCCCCACGCATGTGGGGCTAATGCTCTTGCCGTTCTTTTTGTCCTCTTCGGCGGCGGTTCATCCCCACGCAGGTGGGGCTAATCTGGGAGATGAGGGTCAGCCCGGGGTCCAGCATCGGTTCATCCCCACGCATGTGGGGCTAATGTCGTATTACACCGGGACCAGTTCCTGCGTAACGGTTCATCCCCACGCATGTGGGGATAATGCTGCGTCTGTGGTGGTTGTCGTGGTGGTCTGCGGTTCATCCCCACGCATGTGAGGCTAATTTTGTCAGGCCTCCTTACAGCGTGAAATCAATCGGTTCATCCCCACGCAGGTGGGGCTAATGGACACCTTGCTCTGCGTGTACATCATCATACTGCGGTTCATCCCCACGCATGTGGGGCTAATGGATACAGCGGCTGTCTGGCAGGGCAACTTCCAGGTTCATCCCCACACATGTGGGGCTAATCAGCTCAATCAGCTTTTCCGTTGTTGGGTAGGCGGTTCATCCCCACGCATGTGGGGCTAATGGCTTTGACGTTATCGTCAGCCACCGGCAGGTTCGGTTCATCCCCACGCATGTGGGGCTAATGGCGTCCCGGAGCTCCGGGACCTGATAAGCTTGCGGTTCATCCCCACGCATGTGGGGCTAATAACCTATAAGCAGAAGTGCCGTTCAAATAGAACGGTTCATCCCCACGCATGTGGGGCTAATGCTTCTATTTTGTACTCAAAGTAGCCACTACCGGTTCATCCCCACGCATGTGGGGCTAATTAATTCAGTGATTGTGGCATAATTTGCTATTTGCGGTTCATCCCCACGCATGTGGGGCTAATTACCTCAACGGGTAAGGCACATGCTTCCTTTGCGGTTCATCCCCACGCATGTGGGGCTAATGAGATAGAGGCTGGTCGCGTCGGTTTTGCTCAGCGGTTCATCCCCACGCATGTGGGGCTAATACTTGAATAAAGCGTTGTTTTAAGCCATTTATATAAGAATCAATGCTCCTAAGTATTACCTAAAAATCCTACAATTACATTATAACAGGGAAATGCGCAAAAGCCAAAATTCCATCACTGTGCTTTTTATAAATCATTACGTACTTCGATCAACTGTATTCCATCAAAATCAACAATTTGGCGTTTCGGTTCACCACACATTTTCATGGCAAATCCCTGTTCCGTATTCATGCTGTATAATAAAACAGCTCCCCGACGCTCAGAATCTTGATTCACTTTACCCCATAATTTTTCCCGCACCATAGCACTAATATTACCCACTAAGACTCCTGGTTTTACCTCCATCAACCAACAGGTTAATTCACCTCTAAGTTTTTCACTACCGTTATCAATAACCAAGACCACCATTTATTATTCCCCGCTTCCATAATTTTTGCCGCCGTCAATTTCATTGCCATCTTCGTCCCAAAGATTGCCTGTAGATAATGCTTCTATCTGTTCGTTCCCTTCTTCATGGAATAAAGAAGATAAATCACCAGCAATTCGTTTCATCAATCCTTGTCGCTGAAAATATCCCCTGCAGATTCTACGAATTTGGGTCGAGTAATCATTGGGATACTTTTTTACTGCTTCAAAAGCGGCTGGAATCGTCATATCTGCTTTATATAAATCGGCAATGTCATATACAAAGGATAATGCTTTTCCCGTATGAATGAATCCTAGTGCCGTAGAATACCCTAAAGAAATAATGGCGGCTTGACAAATACTATAAAGTATAGCGTTAGCTTCGGATAAAGCTTTATTTATATCATCACTATCATCCCAGTTAGTATTTTTATATTTTCTAGCTTTCCAAGTAATTCCGTTTTGTTTTGCTGCCTGCTGATAAGCTTTTCGCATCCTGACACCTTCTATGCCTCGTATTTGTTGTAAGGTCAATCCATCACACTTAATTTTAGGAAAGCGGATTTCATACATTTTTCGCACTACTTGCATATGTAATTTTTCATCCATACAATATTGGGCCTGAATGAGAATATTCTTGGCACTCCGCGTTTCACCTTGGCCAGCAGCATAGAATTTAGCTCCTCGTTCGCCACACCAGACAACCATACATCCGTTATCCGCTAATGCCCGAATCGCTGCATGAGTCATAGTAGTGCCTGGGCCAATCATAAGACAAGTAACCGCAGAAACAGGGACCGGCACTCGTCCTGACTCTTGAATCATAACGATAGCAGAATCCTGTTGTTCAATAATCGCGTGTTCAATATATAAGAAACTAACGCTATCACGTAACTTAGGTAATTCATGCAAATCTTTCATGACTCCATCTCCTATCAATTCATCCCCACATAAGTGGGGGCAACGTGTCTTTTTATTTTAATAATAAAAATCCCATTCCGTATGATTTTCCAGCTCCAATTCCGTTTTTCCAACCTTCAAGAAAGTGAAATACATCTGTAATTTTTAAAGTACCCATCATACGGGTCGGATAATATTGAAAGGTACCACCCTTAGCTTTTCGATGATTTCCACGGATAGGCATTGCTGGATATTCGGTAGCCTGCAATATTTGATACCCATTTTGTTCTCCTTTCCGCTGATGCCATGCCAATCGTTCGTCCATTGTTTTCAATGCACGACGTTGACTATTTTTCTGTTCTTCACTTCCCACTTTTTTAAATGGTTCTGTCAATAAATCAAACTGACAGACTTGTCCAACAATAAACCGTTTTTCAAAAATTTCCATATTGCGTGACACAAGAACAGATAAGGCTTCATTGCACTTTTTAACAGGATAGCGATTCGATAAAATGTAAACGGTTGCTGTTTTCAAATTGACTCGATAAAGTATCTGTCCTTCCTGTCGTGTACATTGATATAAATCTTGTATTCTTTCATGCATCAACTGATAATCCCAAAGACATCTCCTGCCAATCGCAACATCAATGGATATCGCAGCCTTACTGAGATACATCCGTTTTCCTCCCTTCCTTTAAACCATTAATTGTCTTACGTATCACTTCCCGGCTGAAAAAGCTGCGGGATTCCCTTCCCCTTGCATCATTGCGGAAATAACAACTACCTTGTAAATGCCCTGCCGCATTTTTTTCGATTTCAGCCGTAATAATGTCGGAGGAACGCTCTGCTAATGGCAACGAGTACAAGGCTTCCTCTATACTTTGATAACAATCATAAATCTGGTCATAAACAGGCCGTGATGGGATACAGGCTTTACGCCCCAAATAGATTGGCCATTCGGGGTGTTGCAACGCTTCATAAATTTGTTCAAGTTTTTCTCGTTCTCCTTCTAGAACTACTGTAAAATATGCATCTTGCAAATAATTCCGATGACTTATTAAAGTGCTGAATTTTCCCTTTAGCCCTCGATGTTTTCCTTGAGCATTTAATAATTGCTTAGATTGGATTGTATGGAAGTCAGTTAATAAAATGCCTCTTCGATCCGCCCGGACTCCGATAGACAATGCTTGACTTAATGCAAACAAATCAGGGGTATTCCGCTGCCAGCCCAAAGCACATCCCAGCAGTCCTATAATACCAGATTTTGTAGGAAACTCCCAAGTATCCCGATAATCCCATTTACCAGCCTCACCCCAGCTCTGTAACACGCCTTCTAAGCGTAATACCAGTAAGGATTTCATCTATACCGCCTCCTTACGGCTTTAAAAGGTCTTGTACTCCATTCAAGAGCTCTACAAAGTTTTTGCAGTTTTCTGTATTCGGAATATCCAAATCCATAATCTGTCCCAAAGTAAACCAAAATCGCTTTTCTACAGGAACATTATATGCCTCACTGATTTTTCGAATATGATTAGCCAGTGCCGCAATGCTTCGAGAAATCAAATCTTCATCATGTGTAGGATATACTGGCTTAACAAAGGCATTAGCATAACTTACAGGAACGGGATAGTCTTTACATTCTATACAGATAGCGGAAGGCAATATATGGCCTGCAAAAGAATTCTGTTTCCCGCCAGGGTTCGTATAAACCATGGCTTGTAACAGTACAGGAATCGCAGCTTGTATGAGTTCATCATTTTTTTCTGCATACTTCAGATTTTCTCTCAATTTATCAACATCTAACGATGCATACAAATAATAGCAAGATGAATTATAGTCAACATCTCCCATCATCCCGGATCCTAATTCGCTGTCGCCTAAACAATCGTCCATAGCTGTAAAAAAATCCGTTTCCATAGCAACTTTATTTACCGAAAAAGCATGGGCTACCTGCATCGCTGCTTCGACATCGGCAAATGCGTTGGACGTAACCATACGTCCAAATAAAGCAATATCCAAGGAAATTGGCCTGTCTAAAGCATTTTTTTCCAACAAATCTTCTATTTCTTTCGCTTTCATTTTTTCAAATTTTTTAGGACTTCCACACTCCTGGATTTCTTCTTGAACAGCTTGTGCTACTCGTTCGATATCTGCTGGAGAATACAAAATAATTTGGTTCGTTATTCCAGAATTTGTTTCTTTACTGTTTTTATTGCCTATCCCACTCAGTTTCTTTTGAATCAATGGTAAATAACTATCTTCAACGACACCTTTCAACTTCTGGCAAATTAGTTCTGGTAGTTTGCGGGTCCGGATTCCTAAGTGATTTTTTAATTCATGCTGCATCAATGGAGATGTACGCCAGCTTCGTTTCAAACACTGGCTCGAAATACGACTGCGTTGGATACCACCAAACAAGCAGCTCTTAGGAGTCCCAGTATCATCACGATTCAAATTCGTAGACGGATAATTTTTCAACATATGGATTTCAAGTAACATAGTATAACCCTCCTCATTAATCATTAGATGCTAAAAACTCACGTATCCAATTTTTTTGAACGATTCGGCTATCAGAATCCCAGCGAAACAAATCATGAAGAAGCAGCTTACAATCTATAACAGCCCCCTGGGATTTGCAAAATTTTACCAACCGAAATAGTTTTAATGCTAAATAACCATCTGTGTCCCATGACGTATCTAGCGCTAAAAGCATCCGCTTCTGAAAAGTATCCCGCGTATTATCTTTTAAGGTGCTTCCAAATTCAGGAATTCCTTGTGTTTTAAGCGACTCATCAGCCTTCCATAAGCACTGCAAACAAGCAGCTAAAAAGGCTTTATCATCTATGATTGCGGTATTCCCCTTTCCGTCCCATTTTGTTTGTTTAGCTTGGTAAAAAGCCATCATGGTTTCTGCATCTACGTCAACAAATCGTTTGCCGGCAGCTCTCCGCAGGATAGCAGCATATCCTGTATTATTGGCTGCAAAAATTTTTACTCTGTCCAATACCCCATCATAATGATGAACTAGGGATACATATTCTTCCTTGGTCATTTCGCCTCACTCCATTTCGCATTTTTCTTCAACTCACCATAAAAACTTTTTTTCCCTGCTTCTTTCTTGAATAGTTGTTCTGACGTTCGGCAAAAGGCATTGCCAAAGTCATCATAAAGCTGTCCTGCTATATGTCTTAGGGTTAAACTCCATTTTTTCAAATTACGGCAACATTCATCACCATTTTCAGCAATAGCCAGCGAATCGCTTAATTTATAAAAAGGTGCTTCACAAAGAGCATAAAAACGGCAAATATATGAAGAAATCCCAGGCGCATCCTCTATCATATCTTGTAATCCGTTAGACAACACCTCCGCATCTAATTGTGCTTGTTCGACAGCATGGCAAATAAGTTGACTTTTGCAGTAATCTTTGGCAATCCGGACATCTAGCTGCAGCGATCCCTGACGAAGATACTCATAAGAAGCTTGATTGGTAACGGCACCAAAGGTCATAATCTGAATCTTTTTATCCGGGTATTCTTCTAATATGTCGACAAGCTGCTGTAAAATGATTGGGGCTAGCGAAAAGTCTGCCATTAAAGTGCCGATATGTCTCCAAGCTTCTGTATCCAAACTGGGTTTTAGCGACGAGCGTTTTCCCTTTTTATCCCATTCATATAATACATAAGGATCATGCCAACTCTCATATCCTTCAAAGTTAAGGCCAGCTTGATAATAAACCTGGCAGACTTTTCTCTTTTCTTCCTGCAATAAGATTCTACGACTTGGGAAAAACATACCATACCAAAAAGAAGTTTGTGTCACTACTTTTTTAGGAATAATTCTTTTCTCACTACGCCATAACGTTTTTTCTGCATCTTCAGCTAAATCATCATCATGCAACGGTGTCATGGACAAAACAAGTGTCTCAAATAAATTTTTCCCTTGGGGAACAAAGAATACAGGCGGTGCCCCATAGACCCCAGACGGTCCCTGTAAGCCAGAAGTGCAAAAAATTAAATTAGTCAATAGTTCAATAAATGCTTTATCCGGGTTCATGACACTTTCATTTTCAAACTGATGAACAAAATGAACGGGGTTATTACCACTGGGAAGGGTATAATCCAAAACTGCTACCGATTTTAGATGCACCTTGGTATCATAAGCTGCATCATAGGGCGCCTGCATAAATGGATGCTTCACATCAAATAAATCAAAAGACACACCCTCATTTTGACATAAAGTAAAATAGGCTTGTATTATTTCATCATCAAAATTTTGATTCTCTAACAAATCAAGAATATCTTCTATCGTTTCTGGACGATAAGCATCCATAATCATCAATACCAAAAAACGATGCACGCTAAAGGCTTCCATAGGGTTCAACCCATCAAATTTTTCAATATCTGGGGCTTGTGAAAAAGCCTCTGCTAAACTAATATTTTGATGACTTCCGTCCCGCATCAGCACAGGAAGCCATGGCTCGTAACGAATATCATAGTCCATCTGATTTTCCTCCTATCCGGAATCCCAATTGATTATCTAAGATGAACTGACTGCCATCTTCAAATTCACAGATACCATCCTCTATGGGATAAATTTTAACACCATATAGCAATCCCTTTCCTTCTATCGGTTCATCCCCATTTTTACATTTCAATCTTTCCTGTTTCTTTATCATCCGTTTCGATACAGATACGCTATACAATAAGATAATTTGTGCTGTTTTTTTACTAATCCAATCCATCTTTTTAATCCTATGGAATAAGCCAGGAGAAACAAATGCCAAACGACAGCTTTCTTCCCCTAATCTGGTTTTTCCTACAACAAAAGCGTCCTCATCATCAAACAGCTCGTTTCCATTATGGGAAAGCCAGAAATTCTTTATATTAGGATTAGGAAGCGCCACACCTTTAGCCGATGATTTATTAAGTTCTTCTTCTAATTTATAGTCTGCCCATTGCATCAAATTTTCTGAAGTTACGTCACGGTCACTGTATACTGCATCAACGAATACGGGAATATCTTCGGGAATATGCAATACATCTCTCTGTTCCAGCCATTGCATCGTTTTTTCTAAAAGCACAGGTGGATAAACTTTCCCAGTACTCCCGAAATCCGAATTATGGGAAACAAATACAGTGACGGATGGCTGGGAAATACAAGATGGGCGCTTTGTTCCTTCATGACGCCATACACGACCAATGCGCTGGAATAATAAATCAATAGGACAGATATCTGTAAATAAATAATCAAAATCTACATCCAAAGATTGCTCGACTACTTGTGTTGCAATAACCAGTAATTTTTCAGGTCGTTGTGATGGATTGGAACTTAATTTTTTTAAACACGCTGTTTCTAACTCATTTCTCCTTTTAGCATGAAAACGAGCATGAAACAAAAGCACTGGCAATTCTCCATCTATCGTCTTCACAGCCTGATACAAATTTTGAGCTTCTTTCACGGTATTACAAAGTAGGCAATAACAACCGTTCGTGTGATTTATCTGTTGTACGGCCTGAGCAGCGATAGCAGCTGTATCATTTAATATCGGCATCAACGCTATAGAAACATCCATCTTTTGGTGGCTGCCATTTACTGGGAATTGCTGTGTTTTCTCATTCTCATAAAAAGCAGTAATGCAAGGATAAGATTTATTATCCAGGAATGTCGCTTGTGAATCATAAATTTTGGCATAATCTTCTTTTTTCTCAGCCGGTAATGTTGCAGATAACATAACAACAGGAATTTGCAAGGCACGGCACCAATTCAACAAAGTACCAATGATTTCACTCATATAAGCATCATACGAATGCAGCTCATCAATAATAAGGATTTTATCTGTCAGTCCGGCTAATCGCAATACACCATATTTTATCCGCAAAGCTGCCATCATAACTTGATCTACGGTTCCTACTGCAAAAGGTGCAATCAGACCTAGCCGCATGGGCTCCGTCCAAAGTGCAGCTTGAGAGGCTTCTTCGCCATGATAGGTCATATTTTTATCATTGACTAACCAGGCCATAGAATGCATCAATTTTGCTCGTGATAACTTAAGCCGCATTAGCATGTCGTTAACTCGTTCATACATTTGATTCGATGTGGCTGCCGTCGGTAAGGCGACATAAAAGCCCTCTTTTTTCCACAGCTCCGCTAATTGAAAAGCAGCATACAAAGCAGCTTCTGTCTTTCCTTCTCCCATCGGCGCTTCCAAAATCAGAGCCAACGGTTTACGAGGTTGTTGGAAAATCTTTTCTATTTCCTGCTGTAATGGTCTCATCCCATCCCGTGGAATCAAAGGCCATAAGTCCGTAAATAGGTGAATATTATCAAGACGTTTTTGATGCAGTAAATAATTTGCCTGCAAAAACCTTTCTGTCCGAGTAACTGTTTCCTGCCGAATCTTTTCTACTGCCGTAAAAGGTAATGCATCTGCAAACACATCCCCCGAAGCAATCCAATCCGATGCAACGACAATGCCCAACAACGTCATGCAAAAGGCATCCATATTTTTAGGTATAAAAGAAGCAGGTGGTTGGAATATATGCCAAAGTTCATCTTCTGTTTGCTCTTGTAAAATACTCCAAACATCTTGACTGCCTCCAGGCTTAGGCCCAGCATCCCCTCTTTTACCTTGATGATGATTTTCAATGATATAGCTCAGATTACGCCATACTGAACGATTGGTAAACCGATTCTTTTCTTTCCAAATCCGCCGCAAACAAGCAGCTCCATATTTTTCATGACGAAATGGAAGATTTATTTTATAATTCAAATCATGCTGATCTAAAAAAATCTTTGCCGGTTCATAAGCCCCACTGCCCACAAAGAGGGGATTTATTTTTCCTTGGTCGTGGCTAGCTGCTAAATATCCTGCCAGACTCATTATTTCATCAGATGATAACCCGGTTTGATACATCAGTTCTGTTTTCAGCGGGGCAAAACAGCCTTCTGAAATTAAGGTTTGTGCAATAAATCCAGTCTCTAAAAGATGTTCTCGTAACGACTTAAAAGGCTTGCTCTTTGCCCAAATAAAAGGTTTTAATTGTGAGATTAAATCACTATCCACAGGTAACACCTTCAATCAGATTAAAACCACCAATACAATTATTCTATCCCCACAACAGTGGGGCAATCTGGAAAATTCCAGAAATAATAAAATTTCAAAAATAACCTATAAATAAGGTTCATCCCCACATATATGTAGGGTAATTAAAATAACCTATAAATACTTTATTTATATTGTAACATCAATTAACAATTAGTCAATTAGTACATGGTTATCATGAAAAACTATCATAGAATTCAATCAACTAATGCCAATTATCAAACATCATTGCTTACCCAATCCCCACACATGTGGGGGTTAATGATGGGAAATGGCAGGTTCCGGCCATCCTGTATCGGTTCATCCCCACACATGTGGGGTTAATACATTCACCGAAGCCCGTTTTGGCCTTGCTTACGGTTCATCCCCACACATGTGGGGTTAATGGTCTGCTCGGTATCCTTCTGTCTCCGTCTGTTCGGTTCATCCCACACATGTGGGGTTAATGGCGTCAATAATGTCTTGCGGTTTGACGGGTGCGGTTCATCCCCACACATGTGGGGTTAATGTTAATCAGCGTATGGGCCGCCACCCATCTTTCGGTTCATCCCCACACATGTGGTGTTAATTGATTCGTAATTAGGAAATCGAGATACTGCCGGGCGGTTCATCCCCACACATGTGGGGTTAATGGTCTTTTTTGACGTACTTGTAAATCTTGCCGTCGGTTCATCCCCACACATGTGGGGTTAATGTTCCATGGTGTAAATTTACCGAATTTCATGGCGGTTCATCCCCACACATGTGGGGTTAATGCTAATGTAGCAGTTTTAAGAGAGCTGCTCCGCGGTTCATCCCCACACATGTGGGGTTAATATCCGCTGCTGGTCAAGAACCTGCTATGTAAAGACGGTTCATCCCCACACATGTGGGGTTAATGTGCTAACGTTCTCTCTTGCTCTCTGATTGTCGTCGGTTCATCCCCACACATGTGGGGTTAATGTACTGGCCCTATTCAGTGCTGCTTGTTTAATGGCGGTTCATCCCCACACATGTGGGGTTAATTCACCAATAGGGAACGTTTTTTCTGTTGCTGCCGGTTCATCCCCACACATGTGGGGTTAATGGGCGTCCGATATGTCCGAATCTCCCTTTAGGGACGGTTCATCCCCACACATGTGGGGTTAATAACATCTATCACACCCGAGGCGATACAGACAGCGGTTCATCCCCACACATGTGGGGTTAATTCGTTTCGCCGCCCTGATAAATGATACTCATGCGGTTCATCCCCACACATGTGGGGTTAATTAAGGGCGTCGGCTCTGCAAAGAGAAGTAAAGCGGTTCATCCCCACACATGTGGGGTTAATTTTTGATTTGTTCGGTGACGGGCAATATATGTACGGTTCATCCCCACACATGTGGGGTTAATGGCATGGTTGAGCCATTCTTGACTCCAAAACGCCGGTTCATCCCCACACATGTGGGGTTAATATCGCCAAAATCTCCTGCTGGGTAGTGCATGTCGGTTCATCCCCACACATGTGGGGTTAATGACGTATCGACGTTGACTTCAACTTCAAAGTACGGTTCATCCCCACACATGTGGGGTTAATACTTCAAGAAAGCCTTATTTTAAGCCATTTTCTTAAAAATCCATACCGCTAAGTATCACTCAAAAAACCTTTGTCTGCATTATAGCACAGAAAACATTCAAAATCTATGTATTCACAATGCCACAGGCCATGTATTTTTATATGTCCGTAGGGCCGCTACAAAGGGCATCCCGCGTAAATCTCGTACATAGCCGGAATTTATGACGAATGACACTCGGTCGTAATCAAATCGTAAGCCTGTCGCGACGGAACGCCGCATCTGAATCCGCGGCGGTCTGCGAACTGCGAACGGCGGCCTGCGTCCTTTACATCATTTATGTTCCACTTTATGTGTCACTGCGCTCAAGGCCGCGGCGATCGGTACGGTGAAGATGACGCCGAAGCTGGCAGAGAAGCCTTTCATGATTTCAATGCCGACGGCATTGGAGTTGATGAGCTGCAGGTACGGCAGGTCGTAGGCGTAGTCCAGAAGCCATACGCCGAGGGATCCGCCGAAGAAGGCCAAGATGAGGGTCGTCGACATGGTGCCCATGACGTCGCGGCCGACGTTCATGCCTGCCGTGAACAGGGCCTTGCGGCTGATGTCCGGCTTATGCCGTTCCAGTTCTGCACAGGCAGCAGTCACGTCCATGGCGATGTCCATGACGGCGCCGAGGCTGGCGAAGAGGATGCCGGCAAAGAGGATCTGTCCGACATCGATGAGGGTATTCTGGGCGACGAACATCAGGTTTTCGATATTCGATACGTTATAGCCCGACAGGTTGACGGCATGGCCGAAGAGGATGACCGCCAGGCAGGCCGTCAGGATGCCGCCCAGGGTCGCCCCAAAAGCAGCCAGGCTCTTTTTCGTCCAGCCGTTGATGAGGTACATCGTCGCAGCCAGGACGATGACCGACGTGATGACGGCCGCTGCGACGGGACCCATACCGCGCAGGACCATGGGGAAAAAGAGGAAGAGGACGCCCATGGCGCCGACGTTGGCCGAAATGACGATGACCGCCATCCCGGGCTGGCAGACGGTCCCAAAGAGAAGACCGTTCGGGCAATTCGCCTGAACGGTCTGTCCGGCATCGGGGCCATCTTCCATGCGCAAGGTGACGATCTGATCGCCCACACGGCTTCCGTCTTCCTGCAGATTATCGCGGACAATATCGACGACGCGGGCTTTTTCAAAGACCCGGCCATCGCTGTTGACCAGCTGCGGCTTATCGACCTGGTCATACTGCCAGAGGAAGAGGCCCCGGCCACCATCAGCAC
>OGIT01000609.1_pt1 | contig 13983 bp, 12 predicted proteins | sample 1571881 | NCBI WGS metagenome assembly OGIT01 (sample SAMEA2582101, study PRJEB24529) | metagenome | biome: Human gut stool | place: China | collected 2011 | reverse complement strand
GAAGAGGCTGACGGCCGCCGTTAAGGAGATTTCAGACCGCAGTTATCTTCCGGTTCAGGAGCCGGGCCTGTTCCGTGACCTGTATGGCAGCCTGAACATGCTGGACGCGGAAATCAGAGCCAGCGACCGGCTGCGGGCACAGACGGACAAAATGCGTGAGGAATGGATAGCCAATATCACCCATGACTTAAAAACGCCTCTTTCACCCATCAGGGGGTATGCGGAGCTGCTTGGAGAGGAGGGCGGCAAAACCGAAGAACAATGCCGGCGTTATGCCGGAATCATGCTGAAAAATGCAGCTTATATGGAGGCGCTGATTGACGACCTGAAGCTGACCTACCAGTTAGAAAACGGGATGCTTTGCGCTAACCGGAAGGAGCAGAACCTTATCCGGTTTCTGAAGGAGTTGGTGATTGATATTCTCAATACCCCGGAATATGAAAACCGCGCCATTGATTTTGAGAGTACAGCAAACGCCGTTTCCTTTTCCTTTGACCAAAGGCTTTTTACAAGAGCCTTCCGAAATTTAATCATCAATGCCTTTGTACATGGAAAAGACGATACGAAAGTCTTTCTGTGCCTGCGGGCCTCTGATACCATGCTGAAAATGGAGGTGGCTGATAACGGAAGGGGCATGAGTCCGGAACTTGCGGAGCATATGTTTGACCGATATTACCGGGGAACCGGCACAGAACAGAAGACGGAGGGAAGCGGCTTGGGTCTGGCAATCGCCAAAGGCATTATTGAGCTGCACGGCGGCAAAATTACAGCTGTCAGCGTTCCTACGGCTGGAACCACTTTTTTCATTGAGTTTTTAAGAAGTTAAGGTTAATTAAGGTTACATGAATATTAGATTAAGGTTGGCAGATTATCATTATATTTAGTGATAGCTGCCGGCCTTTTCTAATATAGGGGGAAATCATGTTAAAATATATTTTTATGAATGTCAAAGAGAGAAAAATGCGGACCGCCGTGATGCTGCTGTCCATTTTACTATCCACAACCCTGTTGTTTGTGTCGTTTTCCATTGGCGCGTCCTATGAAAGTGCCCAGCGGAAAATGGCAAGGGGAATGGCCGGAAGCGCGGCAATCTCTGTAACCGCGGTTTCCGGAGATATTAACCCCCATGTCTTGCCGGAGCTGTCCTCCATCCGGGCCAGCGCCGGTATAGTGGAAGCCACGGCCCTTTACCATGAAGAAGGCTACTATGAAACCATTGACCTGATTGCGGCCGATCTGACAGAGCTTGCTGAAATCAACCCGCCCCGCCTGGTAAGCGGAGGTGAGATCACAGGCTTTACCGGGAACCAGGTCATTCTGCCGGACCGTTTCACCTCAAAATACGGGATTGAAAAGGGCGATACCATTACGCTGAAAATCAGCGGAAAACCAGTCTCTTTCCAGGTTGCTGAAATCGCCGCTTATGACACGGTTTTTCTCAGGCACACAAGAGGGGCCACCGCTCTTGTACCTCGTTCAACACTGTCTGAATTATCAGGCCGGACAGACGGCTGCACAGAAATTTTGGTAGAGCCTGCCCAGGGTATTTCCGCTGCCCGGCTGAAGGAAGAACTGGCTTCGAGTCTGCCTTTGGGGGGAATACCAGGTTGATGAGGTGGTGAGCGAATCACAGATCGCCGCGGACGCAAGACAAAAAACCATGCCGTTTTTCTTAATCAGTTTCTTCTCCCTGACCATGAGTGTTTTTATCATTTACAGCAGCTACAAGGTCATCACTCTGGACCGTCTGCCGGTGATCGGTACATTCCGCAGCATTGGCGCGACACAAAAAGCCGTTGTACACATTCTTTGGTCGTAAAGCGCCCTTTATGGCGTGGCGGGCGGCCTGATGGGGATTCCTGCTGGCGCATTGGCCTTAAAAGCAATCCTGGGCGGGATGGGAACATCCCTATCTCAGGGAATCCAAATCCCTGTTGTGATTTCTCCATTCAGTATCCTTTTCCCCTTTGCTGCTGCGGTCGTTGTTTCACTGCTATCCGCATGGCTTCCGGTGCGCCGGGCAAGCCGGCTGCCGATCAAGGACGTGGTAATGGGACGGGTGGAGGAGAGGCATATTCCCAGGCAATGGACTGCCGCAGCAGGAGCCGCTCTTTTTACAGCGTCAATCCTTTTTCCCAGGCTGACATCGGGAACAGGGCTGTATCTGGCAGGGGGATTGTCCCTTCTGGGGATGATTGCCGCTGCAATACTGCTGGTTCCGCTGCTGACCAACCTGCTCTCCCGGTGGCTGGAAGTGATCTGCGGGGCAATTCTGGGAAACGAGGGCAGGCTTTCCGCCCGTAATATGCGGGATAATAAAAATACCGCGCAGAATATCACACTGCTGTTTATCAGCATCTCTGCCGTGATTGTCATTACTGTTGTGGGCAGCTTTGTGACTGCCTATGTGGGAGATGTGTTTAAGGACGCAGAGCTTCAGGGGTTTGCGGACGGAACCATGGATTCGGAATTTGTAACGAAAGTGGGAGAGATGGAGGGCATAGAAAAGGTACTTCCTCTCTATGTTTACAAAAATCAAATGCAGGCGGACGGCGCTATCCTCAGCCGCCTGGAGGCGACCGGCAATCTGGAGTGGTACAATTCCATGATGGCGCTTCACTATACGGATAAAGAGATGGAGGAACAGGCGCTTCTGGCCTTTGCCGGGAAACGGGCTATTTTGTTCAGTGAGAGCGGCTTAGATCGCATTGGCTGTTCTGTGGGAGATACCATCACCCTGACCTGCCCGGCCGGACAATATAGTTACCGGATCGCGGGCAGCTTCAAGTCAAGGGCCACGGATGTGGAGGCGGTAATTTCTTCCGCTGACGCGGTTTCTGATTTCGGCCCATCTGCCTATGGCTTCCTGGCCTATACCGCTGCTGACCCGGACGCCATTATGGTACAGATTCGCGATCTGTTTGGTGAAACCCCAAATTGGAGCCGGACCGTGGAGGAATTCAATACGGACGCGCTGTCTACCGTGAACGCTTTTTTGCAGCCCATGCACAGCATGACCTATTTCATCCTGCTGCTGGCAGCCGTGGGGATTATCAATAACCTGCTCATCAATTACATGCAAAAACGGCGAAGTATCGCCATGTATAAGTCTGTGGGACTTTCCAACAGGCAGAACGTGAAAATAACCTTGATAGAAGGATTCTACGTGAGCCTGATTGGCGCGGCCCTTGCCGTTTTTGTTTCTTATATGGAAATACAGACAATCTTCCTTGTAGCCGGGCCCAAAATCGCAATGACGCCGAAACTGAGCGCAGGGACATTTCTCGCAGGAGGAGGAATGGGAATCCTTGTAACTTTAATCGGCTCTGCTGTTCCGATTTATAAAAGCCGCGGCATGAGGATAGTGGAAGAAATCAAATTTGAATCGTAAAGAGAGAAAGGAGAGCTTATCAATGAAACAGCCGGTTGGCAGGATTGCCGTCGAGGGAAAGCATATTGTCAGGGATTTTCGCCTTGGCACTGCAACCACAAGGGTACTAAGGGATATTTCATTACAGGTTATGAAAGGAGAATTTGTATCAATCATGGGGCCGTCCGGCTCCGGGAAAAGCACGCTGCTATACATTCTCGGCGGACTGGACAATCCAACCAGCGGCTGCGTCCTTCTGGACGGAACAGATATTTCCCGTTTGGGAGACGAGCAAATGAGCCGTATCAGGCGGCAGAAAATCGGCTTTGTTTTTCAATTTTACAATCTGATTCCCAACCTGAGCGCAGAGGAAAACATTATGCTTCCCCTGCTTCTGGATGGGAAAAAGATGGGCAGCTACCAAAAACAGCTGGACCAGATTTTAGAGGTGGTGGGGCTGTCCGGCCACCGGAAGCATACGCCCCGCCAACTATCCGGGGGCCAGCAGCAGCGTGTGGCAATTGCCCGCGCCCTGATTGGAAAGCCTGAAATTTTATTTGCAGACGAGCCTACAGGAAACTTAGACAGCAAAACCGGGGCTGAGATTATGAAGCTTCTGCGGGAAATCAACCAAGGCACCGGACAGACGATTATCATGGTAACGCATTCCATGGAAGCTGCCGGCAGCAGCACACGCATGCTGACCGTGCAGGACGGCCTGATTCTTTAGGCGTGTTATGAATTTATCTCAGTTCATTCAGTTTTCCCGCCTGTATTGCATGTAGGTTTTGGGCAATCCGCTCCTCCGGCCAGTCCCACCACTTCAGTTCTGACAGGGCGGCTATGGTTTCCTCTGGATACCGCTTTTTAATCGGTTTTGCGGGAATGCCGCCGGCAACCGTATATGGAGGGACATCCTTTGTCACCACGGCCCGGGCCCCGATTATGGCTCCGTCTCCAATCGTAACCCCTGCCATAATGACTGCCTCATATCCGATCCACACATCATTTCCGATGACAATATCTCCTTTGTTGTCCCAGGAAGCGGCCACATTCCTTTTTTCCAGTCCCCATTCCTCAAAGAAAAGGGGAAAGGGGTAGGTGGAGAGAGAAGAGAGGGTGTGGTTTGCGCTGTTGAAGAGAAACTTTGCGCCGCAGGCAATGGAACAAAATTTTCCTATGATCAGGCGGTCACGGTTTATGGGATAATGGTATAAAACATTATTTCTCTCAAATCCAACCGGATCATTGACAAAATCGTTGTACATTGTATAATCCCCCACGGTAATGGACGGATCTGTAATCACGTTTTTTAAATAAACAGTCTGTTTATCCCTGGTTCTGGGAAATAATTTTTTTGTATCTGTCATTTTTTTAATTCTCCTTTAAATTTAATCTATAATAGTATTCTGACAATTCCCGGGAGTCATCCACGACTCTGCCGGTATTCAAGCACGGTGCAGGTGAAGGATTCTTTTATTCTCCCATCCTTTACTCTTAAAATAAATCAATCCGGCTGCAGCAGGAAGAAGCGGAGAGAGGGCCTGACCGATATATATGCCCGGATAGCCAAGTCCGAGGGGAAACGCCAGCAGCCAGCTTACCGGAAGCCTGACAATCACCGCGTCCAGCAGCGCGTTGAACAGGGCAATAGTTGCAGCTCCTGTGCCGATGGCAAAGGAATCAAAGGTATACATGGCCGCGTATACCAGGCTGTTCACACCGCAGCATATTCTTAAATACACAATACCCTCCGCAAGTACTTCCGGGCTTGCCGGGGTGAACAGGAGAATGAGCTGCTTTCCAAAAATCTGCACCAGCAAAACCATGACAAGCGTTATAAACAGGTTCAGGCAAAGCCCTGTACTGGTTGTTTTCCGTACACGAATTGTATCACCCGCACCAATATTCTGGCCTGCCATGGCTGTCACCGCCTGACCGATTGCCCAGCAGGGCATACCGGCAAAGGTATTGATTTTCAGTCCCACGCCGGATGCGGCGGCCACAGATACGCCAAATTGATTGAGCATTCCCGTAATCAGGAGATAGGAAAGATTGACGACAACCATTTGTGCTGCCGTGGGAAGCCCAATTTTCAGGATAGCCGCCAGTTTGTCGGTTTTTACAGCAAAATGGGACAGCTGAAAGTCAAAAACAAAGTCTGTCCTCTTTAAATGAAACACGGAGATGACAAAGGAAATCCCCTGCGAAAAAATGGTTGCACAGGCAGCGCCTTCAGTGCCCATACCAAAGGGACCTACCAGAAGAAGATCCAAAACAATATTGATCACTGTTGCAACCGCCACAAAATAAAGCGGGCTTTTGGAATCTCCCAACCCCTTCAGGATGGAGCAGACTGCGTTATAGCCAAATACAAATACGGTTCCATAACAGATGATTTTCATATATCCGCAGGCGTCCTCCATGGCAGGCGCAGGTACATGCAGCATCCCAAAAAGCGGCCTGTAGGCGGCCAGACCGGTTGCGGTGACAAGGACTGCGGCTATGAAAGCGGCTGTGAATAAGGTTCCGATTGTCTCAAGCTGTCCGTGTTCGTCGTTTGCTCCTTTATACTGGGCCGCCAATACCGTACCGCCCATTGTAATGCCGATACACACAGAGTTGATAATGAAACTAATCATAGAGGCGTTGCTGATTGCAGCAAGCCCGGTTTCTCCCACGATTCTTCCAACGACCAGCATATCCGCAAGGCTGTAAAATGACTGGAGCAGATTTGCGGCCAGCAGCGGGAGAGCAAAGGCAATTAACTTTTTGGGGATGTTTCCTGTTGTTAAATTTTGTTTATCATTCATTCTTTATCGTTCCTTTCCAGGCATAAAAAACAGAGGGCGTACAAAAGCCTGCACGCCCTCTGCTCTCAAAGAGATAGAATCATCGCCATCAATCAAAAAGGCGGCAGACAAAACACTGTCCGCCGCCGCAAAAAATAAACCGCTGTTTATTGGAAAATACGAAAACAAAACCCCAAAACTAATAATTTGGAATCTGATAGCTGCCGGCTATTGTTTTCGTATTTTCAGGCTCCGCACAATGTTTTAAAATATCAAATTGTCCGGAGCTAAAATCAATGCAGAACTTACCGAATAACATTGCACTCACCCTTTCCTTTTCGTATTATAAGTCATTATAGCCACTCATGGGTATGATGTCAAGCGTTATACACGTTCCGGGGGCGGTTCCACTGGCTGTCCGTATACGTTTGCTGTCTTATACCTGCCCTGTCTTATACCTGCCGTTTCTTGACAAAGCTATCTCCATTCGTTAATATGTGGTTATTATATCAGAGACTGGAGCACGGTGTTTTAATGGCCATGCTTTGGTAGAGAAGTTTTTTTCTGGTTGGCCGCGCTTCTTTATTCTACACACAAAAAACACACAGAGAATATAATAAGCATAAAGTGCCGCAGTATACTGTTTTTGCAGACAAAACAATCAGCAGGTTATGATGAAAAGGAGAAACATATGAAAACATTTAAAAAAAGCAGTACGGCAATTATCACCACACTTGTATTAGGACTTCTTCCGGCCCTGCCGGCAGCGGCCCAGACAGCGCCGGAGACGACAGCTGCCCGGAAGTACTCCGTTCAGGTATCCCAGGCAGAGAGCGGAGGGCAGGATTCACCGATGAAATTCACTGTAACGCAAAAAACGGGCACTGACAATGAAGAGGTAATTATCACATTGGTTAAAGATCCAAAGGCAAAAGCAGAACCGGAAAAAGGCCATGCGTATATCTCCACGTCAGAATACGATGTCACGGCCGCTAAGAGTAAGGCAGTCAATGTCCGGTAGACATCTGATAATATCAGATGATACTTACGGAGGTGCAGGGTGTGAAAATTCTGGTTATAGAGGATGACAGGGATATTGAAGAACTTCTCCAGTTTTTTCTGGAGGACAACGGCTACCAGGTTGCCATAGCAAGAGACGGCCTGGAGGGAATTACCATGTTTCGGGAGGGAGGATTCAGCCTGATTCTTTTGGATATCATGCTTCCTAAGATTGACGGCTATGCAGTGTGTGAGCTGGTCAGGAAGGAATCGGATATCCCCATCATCATGGTCACTGCGTTAAGTGATGAGGAAGATCAGATGAAAGGGCTTGATCTTTTGGCAGACGACTATATTACAAAACCATTTTCCATGCCTGTGCTGCTGCGAAAAATAGGAGCTGTACTGAGAAGAAGCCAAAGGAACCAAAAGGGAGAGGCAAACCGAATGCTTTTGTATCAGCAGCTGCGGCTGGATCTGGATAACTACCAGGTCTTTGTGGCCGGCGAGGAGACGTCTCTTACGAAACGGGAATTTGAGATACTGAAAATGCTTTTGGAGAACCAGGGAAAAGTGATGACCAGAGAGATTCTTCTGGAACAGCTTTGGCAGTATGAGTTCTATGGAAATGACCGGGTGGTTGATAATCACATCAAGAATCTCCGAAGAAAGCTGGGAGGAAGCTATATTGAGACTGTGAAGGGAGTGGGATACCGTATTGCTAAATTATCTGAAAAGCCATTTGACAGCTAAAATTTTCTTGATAACCGCCGCCGTGCTTTTAGTCACCGCCGCGGTCACATACGGTTTTATCGCACTGTACACCCCTGGACGGTATCTTATCGCTGTGGAGGAAAATATCTCCCGGGAGGCGGAGGACCTGGTGGGCGAGATAGAAAAGTCCAATAAAGACGACGCACAGAAACTGCTGGAACAGTTAGGGGGCAGGTATTCTGTAACAGTGACCCCCAAAAGTGCAGATGCCGCAAAGACCGTGGACGGCCAGGAGTACCAAGGAAACGTAAAGGAACCGGAGGCCATGTATGAGTTCCGTTATAAGGACTCGCCCGATACGTATACACTGTCAATTGGAGGAAGCAGTCACACCACCGGCCCGCTTACAGCTGCGCTGAATCAGGTACTGCTTCCTCTGACAGCGGTTGTTTTAATACTTGCACTTATCATATCGGCATTTTATTCCAGATACATTACAAGGCCGGTGATCGGGATCAGCGAGGCGTCTAAGAAAATGGCGTCCCTGGATTTTGATATTTTCTGCGATGAAGCCAGGAATGACGAACTGGGGGTACTGTCTGGAAATTTAAATGAGCTTTCCCTCTGCCTGTCGGCCGCTCTGGAGGACTTAAACCATGCCAACGCGCTTCTGAAGGAAGACGTGGAACGGGAGAAGGAGCTGGAAGGCCAGCAGCTGGCATTTTTTTCTGCTGTCTCCCATGAGCTGAAAACCCCTGTTACCATATTGAAAGGTCAGCTGCAGGGTATGCTTTACGGTGTCGGGGGATACAAGGACAGGGATAAGTATTTGAAGCGGGCATTTGAGGTCACATGCGCCATGGAAAACCTTGTGATGGAGATACTGACGGTGTCCAGAATGAAATCTTCTGGTTTTTCTTTGCAGCCGGAAGCTATCCGGCTGACAGATTTTGCTGCAGGTATTCTGGACAGCCACGGGGAATTGCTGAATGAAAAGGGTATTGATGTGGTAATGGAAGTGGACGGCAGTGACCCGCTCATCATTCAGGCGGATAAACGGCTTTTTGCCAAGGTACTCAGCAATCTCATCAGCAATGCCTGCCATTACTCCCCGGCCGGGGAAGAGATCCGCATTCAGATCGCCAAAGCTGATGACGCTGTGGGATTTTCCATTGAAAATACAGGAGTCCATATTCCTGAGGAGGAGATTCCGGGATTGTTTGAACCATTTACAAGGGGGGAGCCGTCACGTAACAGGGAGACAGGCGGAAGTGGTCTGGGGCTTTTTATTGTGCGGATGGTGCTGGAGCTGCATCATTTTTCTTACCGGCTGGAAAATACAGACGACGGCGTCAGATTTAGTATTATATTTGCCGTGCTGTGAGATTTGCCGTTATCTGCCGTTACCTTAATCTGCCGTTACTTGACAAAACTATTCCGATTAGTTATTATACAATTAACTAATTGAAATAGTTTTTTCTAGTATGCAGTGCAGCCTGCGTCATTATCAGGGGATATCCCCAGTTACGGGCTGACGGGCCAGTTTGGCCGAGCATCATATAGACGCGGGATGACAGGAAACCAGCGGATTAATGCCACAAAAGGAGAAAAAAATGAGAGATGTGTTCAGCGAAATCAGTTTGACAACCGTGGAGAAATTTAAGTTTGCGCGGTATGTAATCATCAGCCCAAATCCGGAAGACGATGTCATGGGATATATGGAACGCTGGGCGAAAAACAGCGGGCTGTTACATTATCCGGGTTATACCCCCAGAATGATTGGCTGGGATTTCCCTTTTGTCTCTGAGGAGCAAAAAGAGCAGTATGGACTGCGGGGATATGTGGCGGCATATATCATTCCGGAGGAGTTTGAACCCGCCTGCGGCGGAGCAGAACTGGGCTATCAGGAGACAGATCATTATGCTAAAATAACGGTTACCGACCCGTTCTCAAATCCTTTCGAGAAGATAACCGGCGCCTATGGAAAAATATATGAATTTGCCAAGGAACGCCACATTATAGCAAGAAGCTATAAGGATCGGATTTGCATGGAGGAGGTCTTTATTAAAGATGGAGTAACATATATGGATGTCTACGTTCCTGTGGACAACGGATAAACTGTGCCGTATTGGGCAAAGCCTCTGGTAAAAAGGGGGCTTTTTGTCTTTACAGGCCAAATAAAGATAATATTCCCTGCTGCCTGCAACTTTTGACCGCGGAAAAGAGTCTAACAATATGAGCGTGTCAAAAGAGAGGGTAAGAAAATGGTCTTCAGCAGTTTGGAATTTGTATTCCGGTTTCTTCCGGTGTTCCTGGTGATTTATTATATTGTTCCGGGAAGGTGGAAAAATCTTTGGCTTTTTATGGGGAGCCTGGGTTTTTATTTTTACGGAGTAAGAGACACTCCGTTTTATTTTGTGCTTCTGGTATTATCCATCCTGGTCAATTATCAGATTGGAATTCTGATTGGAAGGTGCAGAATCCGCAGATTCCGGAAAAGATGGCTGGTGTATGGAGTTATATATAATCTTTTCTGGCTGATACTGTTTAAATATGCCGGTTTTCTCATTCAGAATCTGAACCTGCTTTTAAATATGTTGAAAATACCTGTAAAATGGCCGGTCATTGCCCCGGTCCTGCCTGTGGGAATTAGTTTTTATACCTTCCAGGCCATCTCTTACCTGGCGGACGTATACCGGAAAACAGTTCCATGTGAACGCTCACTGGTGGGATTCGGCATGTATATCACCATGTTTCCTCAGTTGATTGCAGGTCCGATTGTGACTTATTCTTCTGTCAGACGGCAGATTGGCCGGCGTCGGATTACTTTTCAGGCCATAGAGGACGGTTTACGGAAGTTTACAATAGGGCTTGGATTCAAAGTATTATTGGCCAACCGGATAGGAGGTTTATGGAGCGATGTCCGGACAATCGGCTATGACAGTATATCCACGCCCCTGGCCTGGCTTGGCCTGGCTGCCTTCAGCCTTCAGATTTATTTTGACTTCTGCGGGTATTCCCTTATGGCAAAAGGACTGGGCTCCATGATGGGGTTTCAGTTTCCGGATAACTTTCTTCATCCATACATGTCCCTGTCTATGACGGAATTTTGGAGAAGATGGCATATGACCCTGGGCAGTTGGTTCAGGGAATATGTGTACATTCCATTGGGAGGCAACAGGCGGGGCCCCCTTTTGGCCTTCCGGAATCTGCTGGCCGTGTGGTTTCTGACCGGATTCTGGCATGGGGCAAGCTGGAATTTTATAATCTGGGGCCTTTTGCTATTTTTCATCCTATCCGTGGAACGTCTGGGTCTTATCCGTATACTGGAACGATGGAGGATGGCCGGCCATCTCTATATGGCATTCATGATACCGCTTACGTGGCTTGTTTTTGCAGTCACGGACATAAGACAAATTATTCTGTATTTCCAAAGGCTGTTCCCGGTCTTTGCCCGGCAGCAACAATTCTTTTATTTCAGCGGCGATTATGTGAAGTATGCAAGACTGTATGCAGTTTCCCTGGCAGCGGGGTTATTGTTCATGACAGACATTCCCATACGTATATATGCCCGGTTTAAGTATTCCATGATAACGGCGGCTGCGCTTCTGGGTATTTTCTGGCTGTGCGTATATTGTATGCGTATGGGAATGGATGATCCGTTTTTGTATTTCAGATTTTAGGCAGGGGTGTGAAAATGAGAAGATATTGGTACAGTATTTTATTGACATGCAGTATTGTTGTCATGACAACAGCAAATCTGCCGCCAAACAGACACAGCGCCCAGCCCGCTGTCCGGGAATATGACAGAAGAAATATCTGTGAAGATACCAGTGAATGTGACGGTGAGTATGCCAGAGAATATACCAGGGAAAGGCCGGCAGAGAAAGAAAGGATGGACACGGCGTCGGAAGGACAGAGCCGGGGGCAGGATGAAGCGGCAATCAACACGCAATTAAGCCTGGAAATAACGGAAGCAGAGGCCGCCATACATACGGCAGAACAGGCACAGGGGGAAACCGGCGTACATAAAGATTTTTCAGATACCCTGTTTATTGGTGATTCGCGGACAGTAGGACTATCTGAGTACGGTGATCTGGGGAAGGCGGTGGTATTTGCCGATTCCGGCATGTCGGTATTTAACCTTCTGGACGCTCAGGTTTCCCTTGGGAACGGGCATAAGCAGAATCTGGACCAGGTTTTATCATCGGCAAACTTTAAGACCATTTACCTCATGCTGGGTATCAATGAGCTGGGATATGACAACCCCAGCATTGTCCGCCGGTACCGGGAGATAGTGGACTGGATTGGCAAAAAGCAGCCGGAGGCAACTCTGGTATTGGAGGCTAATTTACATGTTACAGGGGAAAAATCCGCCAGGAACGGCATTTACAACAATCAGAGAATTAACGCACTGAACCATGCTATCAGAAACATTGCAGAGGACACGGGCTGCCCGTATATTGATGTCAATCCCATTTTTGACGACGGGAACGGGAATTTGTCTGCCGCTTACTCCACGGACGGAGCTCATATTCTGGGAAAATACTATTCTGTGTGGGTGGATTGGATACGAGGCAGCTGACGTTTACCATCCCCATCCCCACAAAGAAACCAACCCTCGCTTAAGCTGGCAGATATGATGTTCTTGTACCATGCAGAATGTTCCTATCAGCATACAGCAAAAAAAGGGGTGGACAGTTATGCCCACCCGAAACTTTATACGTAAAACAGATCGATATTGCAGGAAGAAATAAAGGTTACATTATTAGCAGCTTCATTAGCAAGTACTATCATACCGTATTCATTTTCTATGACCGTTCCCACAGTGGGAGTTTGAGTACTGGTTGTGATATTCGCGTCAGTTCCGACAGGCAGAAGAGAACGAATGATTGTGTCGCAATCAGCGTAACAATCTGTGGGAGCGGGAACCGGTTCCGGCAGATAAACGATAGCATTATTATATACTGCGTTGTTTATTTGAATCGTGTCTATACTGCAAATCGGCAAATACTGCGGAAAATTCTGAGGATTCGTCACCTCAAATACTCCGGTACGCCCATTTGGGCCTAGAATCAGGGAACCAGGACGGCCAACAACGGCATCGCCACTCTCCAAAGTGACCAATAAGTCGTTATTTGGATATAAAGTAATTATTTGCTGTATTATATTTCTCAGCTGCTCTTTACAGCCGCAGCAGGCGGAATTCGTATTAGCCGCGGGACCGGTCGGCCCGGTGGCACCAGTCACTCCGGTCGGCCCGGTGGCGCCGGTCACTCCGGCTGGTCCGGTGGCGCCGGTCATTCCGGCCGGTCCGGTGGCGCCGGTTACTCCGGCTGGTCCGGTGGCGCCGGTTACTCCCATGGGCCCGGCGGGTCCCATGGGACCAGTGGAACCAGTAGTCCCTGCCGGGCCGGCCTGACCAGCCGGACCGGTTGGCCCCATGGGGCCGGTTGGTCCTACATATCCCTGAGGACCCATTGCTCCGGTTGGTCCGGTAATCCCCTGAGAGCCAGGGCATCCCCGGGGGCCCATGGGACCGGGCAGGCCCGGACAACCACGCGGGCCGGTGGGACCTGTCGGACCTTGGCAGCATCCGCCGCAAAAGGGATTGGGATTTGTACTCATGGGGTCTGTGTACCTGTTATCATTCTCACAATATTCATTTGATTCACCGTATGGGTAGTCGCCTCGGTTCATACTGTTCGTATAATCGTATCTCATTCAAAATCACTCCTTCATATTTATTGCAGACTGAACATGGTATGCCCGAATAAGAATCCAATCAATAACACGCTTCCGTATTCCTGTAAAAACGGTTACCTGGAAACCATGGGTAAGGACAAGGGTTTCAGCTACGATATAATATGAACGAAAAGCTTTTTTCGTGTTTTTAATGGGATATGGCGGCGGACTCTATATGGCTGTCATTGTCTGCGCCGGTAATGGTCCGGACGAATCATCCGTGACTGCAATGACGGGCTCATGGTCCCTGTACCCTTCGATGGCCAGATCCAGCTTATTTAACATGTTCTTCCTGTCGTCAGGCAGGGTACCGCGCACCCTGAATTCAATACGGTCATGGAACCCGTCGTAAGCCAACGGCCC
>OGIT01000603.1_pt1 | contig 14053 bp, 7 predicted proteins | sample 1571881 | NCBI WGS metagenome assembly OGIT01 (sample SAMEA2582101, study PRJEB24529) | metagenome | biome: Human gut stool | place: China | collected 2011 | reverse complement strand
TGCCGCTTCCGCATGGGTCATTACTCTTTTAGAATCAATAGTCAACCACAATGCCGGAGCAAGAACAGCAATAACCTGCGCCATGGAATCAATCTGAGCTACCGTGGGCCGGTATTTTCCTAAATCATCGGTAGTTGCGCCATATCCACAACAAAGTGTAATTCCAATAGAAGCTGTATTCCGGTGCCAAGTGTGAGATAAAGTCTCAGAAAAATCATCTGTACTTGCCCATATAGAGCCGTCTTGGTCAATATTCAGATGGTAGTCATCATACATCTGGCCATATCTTCCGGCAGTCCAGTGAAGATAGATTTTTACATCCCGGCCCATATTTTTCGCTTCCTGCCATAAAGCGGGAAAAGCCGCCTTAGCCATCGTCTCTATGTCTTTCAACGTTACACGTTTCATTCTTTTCGTCATTCTCCTTTTCTAAATAATCGGGAATCCCGTTTTCGTCTTCGTCAATCAAAGCCTTGGCCAAGAATCCTACTGCCGCGATAAAAGCTGTTCCCGTTATGGTCCGTAGCAATTCATTTAAAGCGGTAAACTCTACTTTTCCGTTGTAGTACCAAACGAACACCCATCCTACTATATATAGGACAATCACCAATAGGATAAGCACCATGAGAATAATGACAAGGGCACGGGGAAGCCCCCGCACCCTCATCTTCCCAGTCTTATCCAGGGCTTTAATAATTCCGTTCCGGATCGTATCAAACCATTTCATCCGGCAACACCATAAATTCCTTATAGATGGTATCCATTACGCCGTTCTTTCCCAGACCTGCATAAGCTGTGTGCATCGCTTCGAACGCGCCCTTGTCAGCACTGGAAGCATAGCCCTTCTCTTTATGGCAATGATAAGCCTGTAGCATCCTGTCCCGGAGAAGGCTCTGGAGTCCCTGTTTAATCAATTCGTATTCCAGCTTCTCTTGGTTCTTCTCTTCCTGGTATCGTTTGTATTTTCCCCAGATATATCCACCGACTGCCGGAATGACAGAACCTAAAATCACGTGAAAGATTTCATCCATGTAGTTTACTCCTTTAACAGAAAAGGGACCTGCAATCAGGTCCCTATATCACTACTATTTTACCCCGTTCTTGGCCTTCTTTTTTGCGGCATTTCTCTCCCGCTGAGCTTTTCGCTTGGCATCTTTGAACGGGTCGCCGGTCTTTTTCGCCGTGTTCTTTTTCGGCTTTGATAACTTTCTGTCCATGACAATTGCGCCCATGAGCTGGCGTAAATCTTTTTCAGAATCAGGGTACAGGAAATACTGGATAGAGTTGGCAATCCCATCAGACAGCATATCAGGAGAGCCTGCAATCCCGTTGATTGCCCGGCCGCCATCCCGCACGATATCAGCCAGGTTCTTTTTACCGTCGTTCTTCACTACGGAACTAGCGGTCACCCCTGCTTCGGACAACCTGACAAAAGAATCAAGCGCGCTGGTCATCTTGGCAGAGTTGCCGAACCACTTGGCATCAGGCTCAAAGATAGAGCGGGAAATAGGCCGCCAGATATCCCGTAGGATGGGGACAGTAGCCGCCTGGTTATCCATGGAGGTTTGAGAGAATTTCCGGAGCCAATAAGCCGCATCCTTCTTCTCTTTGTCGTCTCCCCCGCCCAGGGCTTCCATTGCGCCCCGGATACCCATTTCTATAGCACTATTCACCATCACTCCTAGCAGGAGATAATGAGCCATAGGGGCCATAAACTGCCGACTTGCATACCTTTTCCAGCCGGTTTTCCCAGCCCGTTCAGCCGCCTGCAAACCTGCGTAGTACTTATTAGCGGCCATATTATAGAGAGCGTTCTGGAAGGTGTAGAACATGGTCAGGGCCTTTGCCATTTCCCCGCCTTTCTGTGCTTTAGAAAGGTCCTTCATTTCGCCGGAGCCGATGACACGTACAACTGCCCTGTCACCTGCGGCAATGGCGTTTCTCTGAGCTGTTTCGTTATCATGCCCCAGCTGGATTTCCTGGTTCAATGTCTTGCGATATTCGCTGTACCACAACGGATAGGCAAACATATTATCGGTCATTCCAATGAGCTTGAAACCGTTGCTCATAATGGCCTGCGTCAGCTTAGAAACATGGAGCTTCTTATTCTGGCTTTCCATTGCTTCCCTAAGGTTCGTATCCATCCGCTCAGATCGTTTAGCCATGAACGGAGAGAGTCCATTCACAAGCCGGAGATTCTGTTCTGGATGGGTATAGAAATCCTTGAAAGCGGAAATGAAGTTGTCTACCCCGCAATACATCATCATCAGCGGAGCGTTGGCAACGTTCAGGAGCATGGTAGAGGTACGATACATTAAGACTGCCGCCGTAGTCCGGGTCCGGAGCCGTCTCACCAAACGGTCATACCACTCTTTTCCTTCTTTGGGGGCCTGCCAAATATCAGAAGCCCAGTCTCGCAAGGCTTTATATTCTTCCATTCCCATGGAGTCAACTACAGCCTTGGTGAATTTCCGGTCATTGATGATTCTGTTCACATCCAGGGCCGTTTCTCTAAATGCGATATAGTGCATCATTTCCCCGCCCTTGTTGCCGATTACATCAAAGGACAGGCTCAAAGGACGGTCAGTTACAGTCGTTGCCCGGGACTTCGTAAAACCTTTGCCCTGCCCCATACGAGCCACGCCAGGAGCCATGGATTTTAAAGCGTCCGTCTGCTCTAAGTCGCTGGCCCTGACAGACTGGTCAGAGTCGTACACAACGGGATAATATCCTCCCTGTAACTGATAAGTATTACCATCCTTCCCAGTTATAGAGAAAGAACGGTGTGCCAGTTTCCCTAATGGGATACCCGTCGTCCGTTCTTTTACCCCGGATTCATCTTCGTAATGTGCCCCCATCAGGTTCCAGATTTTCGTAACGGTATTCCAATCCCGCTCATCCAGGTTCTTCAAAACATCGTTGAACAGATCCGCAACAACTCTTTCACGGATTTGCAGAGATTTAAACTCTTGTCCTACCGGCTCATTGTCCAGGACGCGTTTATAGCCGGATTCAGTCCCCGCTGTTAACGCCATGCACATAATCTGCTCTTTTGTCAAAAGCCGATTGCCAAAGCGGTAAATTCTCTTATTCCTGATATCGTCCAGTTCTTCCCCAGCATAAGCCCCGAACGCATCTTTCAATCCAGCGGCAAATTCAGCCTGTAGCTTGATTTCCTCGTTCGTCGCCCTCATAACAGGGTCATAGAGAGTCTTGATAGCCAGTCCGGTAACGTTCTTGCCCGTTTCTCCGATATATCCATCCATCCGCTGGAAGATGGTCAGCGGAGCAATGAGCTTGTTAAAATAACTGCCAAGAAAATTCTTGGCATCATTCATGTTCCTCTTTCTTTTATCGGTCCAGCGGTTTGCGTCGTATGGGTCTTCTTTTATGTGAATCCCGTTGTGCTCAATCAGGTTGTTGGCCAAGGCATTAGCGGCTTCTTCAATCCGTGCGCCCTTCACCCCGTTCAGCTCGATTACGTTCAATTTATCTTTCTGGCGGCTCATCTTATAGAGTGCCTTCATGATTTTATTCACATAATCCCAGCCATTGGGAGAAAGTTTTTCCATTCCAATTCTCTGGGTTTGATTGCCCAGGGCATCAAGCCACTGCGGGATTTTGACTTCGCTTTCCTTTTCGTTGGGAGAGCCGGTCAGCCAGAGGAAGAGTTCTTCCAGTTTAGGGATACCTTTAGAAGGCGGAAGCCCATCGTTCCTTGCCAACCCCAGAACATAGGCTAAGTGCTGATACCAATAGCGTTCAGCCGGAGGCATCCGCTCATTTCCCTTTTGCAAAGTCTGAATATTCTTCTGGATTCTAGCGGCCTGCCGGTCAATCTGCTTCTTGATACGTCCGGATTCAGTGACCATAGCCGCAAGCAATAACTGCTGTTGCTTAGCATTAGCCGCCTTGTCCCATTCGCCCCTACTCATCAGCCGGAACACTTCATACTGCTTCTGCCCCAGCTTCTTAGCCCATAATGCCACATTCGTAGCCTGGTTGATGGGAAGGGTAGAAAGAGACTGCCGTGCCATTGCACGCCGTTCAGAAACGGTTTTCAAGACGGTATCACGCACGATACGGATACCCGCCTTTATGTTCTGCATTTCCGTTTGAGCTTCCTTGACCTTTTCATTTCGCTGGTCTTCCTGTACTTCCAGCTTTTCAGCAATCTTCCGTTCCTTTTCAGCCGCTTCCGCCGCTTCTCTATTGTCCTTTTCCGTAGCCTTGTCTTCTCTTGCCTGCACTTTTGCGGCGGCTTCATCTTCCCCGGCAATATAGGCTTTAGCCTTTGCGGCCAGGGCTTCATATTCCAGGGCGTGCAGCATCTCCTGGTATTCGGAATCCTGGACAGCCTTTTTAGCATCCTTATAAAGGGCTTCGGTGTCCAGCCTGGATTCTTGCATTTCTTCGGTGAATCCCTTCATCTGGGCATCCAGGGCGGCTTCGAAACTTCCACCACGCTTCTTTAATTCTTCCTGATATTCCTCAGGTGTCAGATTGAAATCTGCCAGTACATCAAGGTTCCCGCCGTTCATGCTAACCATTTCATCAGCCCGCCAGAAATCATCCTGCCCCATCTCAGCGGCAACCTGTTCCCGCTTAGCATCAATGGTTTCTGCAATATCTTTCCGGTCTGCTTCTTCTAAATCTTTCATAGCCTTTTCAAGCACTTTGGCTTCGGCTTCTTCCCTGACCTTCTGATACCAGCGTTCCCAGGTCCGTGCGTTTTCGTCCAACATGAGCTTCATCCCGCCAGCCCGCTTGAAGTCGTCAACCATTTGTTCCTTCATAGCCATGGAAATTTCGTCTTCCGTAGCAAGCATACGGTCCATAACCGCCGTGACTTCTTTCGTAGGCTTTCCGCCCAACTGTTTAAAGTCCCGATAAATAGCCGTCAGCCACGTTTTGAAGCGGTTAAAAATCCCGTGCAACTGGGGAGCCGGAGCCTTGCCAGTGCGCAAGTAGGCTTCGAACCCACGTGCGAACTTTTCGTGCTGTTCAACGGAAATATCTGCATCCATCTTTTTATTGCCGAACCACTGTTGCAGGGTCATGAAATCTTCCACGAACTGCCGGGAAGCGTTCTCGTTGAGTGCCAGCTTCTGCATATTGATTAAGTACCAGTGGGCGGACTCATGCATAAAGGTGGACTGGTCCGCCGCATCAAACAGGGAAATCATGTCCCCGGTGACAGTTGTCTGACCTTGAATCTGGGCTTGTTGCTGGTTTAATTTCCCTTTTCCACCATTGACAAAGCCAATAGTATCTAATATACTTTTATTAAAAGCCATCCTAGAAGAGGACGCTTCACCGTTTTGGTGACTAGTGGTCGTTCTAGGGGCTTTTTCTTTATATAGCCAGTTATCTATATTTTTTTCGGAATCGAAAAACGCCGTAGTTAAAAAGATTCTTCCAGACGGAAGAACTTCTATAGTTGCTCCAAGCACCCCTTGTGTGGAGCTGGATTTTAAACGACAAACGGAGCCACCATTATGGCCCTTCTTTTTCGTATCCCATTGATATTCTGTTACATTGCCTAAAGAATTCTCTATGGCTTCAAATTGATTTCCTGTTAACGCGTGTTTTCTTCCAAAATGACGAACGTCATCTTGTGCAACATCTATTGGATCTCCCCATTTCGTGAAAAACCGATAATAGGCTTTTTCTTTACCGTTAGAGTTGACGTTTTCTTTTACAGCATTATAAAATTCCGCCAAGCTATGTGCATTAGTTGGTTTCATTTTAAAAAGGGAGTTATCAGTCGGTTCTTGCATACCAACTTTGCCAGTCGGAACAATCTGTAACGTGTTGGCCACATCTTCCGCTGTGGTCTTCTTCCCCTGCCGGGTCCATTCTTCCGCCAGCCTCTGGCACATACGTGCGAACAACACGCCGTCATACCGTGCAGCCTGCTTTACCTTTTTGTTGACGCCAACAGAATGGTTCAGTAAGTCCGTAGTGCGCTGGTACACCCGATAGGCTTCGGGAGTCATGCCACGGGTAATGGTGGTTTCCACGTTCTGGATTTTTGCAATCTTGTCTTTCATCCCACGGAGCGTAGCGATGGTGTTGGTCATCTTATCCAACCGTTCCTTGTTGGCTTTAAATTCTGCATCAATCCGTGCTACTTCATCCATATCCCCGTGTTCATTCGCCAGGTCACGGATACGCCCCAGGGAGTTAGGCCCGCCATTTACAGCCCCGGTCATAACATCGTAAGCAAACTGCTCTTTCTTTTCGACTGTAGGCGCGCTAGATCCGAAATAATCAGTCCACCATTTATCTCTCCAGGTTCCATGGTTGCGGACTACCCGTACATTTCCATTATCATCCGCATACCTGTCTTCTACAATCCGGGTGCCATCGTGGTTTTCTTTGCTATCCGCTTCTTCCCGCTCCCAGACTTCCCGGAGAATATTCTTGTACTCCTGTTCTGCATTCCGCAAAGCTTTTCTATAAGCGTTCTGCACATCGTTGGGATTGCCGGAAATGATTTCAGTAGCCAGCTTTCTTTCTTCATCATCGGCGAAATTTTCGTTAACAATAGTTGGAATAATTTCCTGAACTTCTTGTTCATCCTGTTCAGCCAGTGCTTTAACGTTTTGCTGGAATCTCTTGATGGTATCTTTCTGACGTGCGGTACAGTTAATATCGGGGGAAGAGGTGGTCATATCTACAATCTTGTCATTGGCCGGTAAAGCGGTCTGACAATAGACTTCCGTAGGAACTTCCAAATCACCCTTAGATTCAATGACTTGCTGAATTTCGGACGGGGAATACCCGGACTGCTGTCCCAATTTTTGGACTAATTCAGGACCGCCTTTTTCGTTCATCAGCATTTCCACGTCTACATAGACGTTGGGCATCCCTGCATTACCCATTTCAGTTTTAATGACCTGCATATAAGCTTTGGGATTCTCTTTGAAAAGCTTGTTGGTTTTCTGGTTTTCTTGGATATCTCTCAGCACTTGCCCAGTAAAGGCGTTGTCCACTGCTTCTTCCGTCATGGTATTATGCAGGCGTGCAATGCTGGCCAAGGAGCGAACACCCTTGATATTAGAAAGGATATCCCCGCCGATGATCATACCGCCAACAGAGGGAACCGCATCCGCCATAGCATCCATAGAATTAGCCGCGATTTCAGGGAGAGATACCATCTTTTCTGCGGTCTGGGGATGAGTTGCTACAATAGCATTGTGGACAATATCACCCGTTGCGCTTTGGTAGGCTTCTTCCAGAATTTCTTCTTTTGCTCTGGGGGCCCAGGATTTCACCGCCGTAGAAAGATACCCTTTCAAGCCGCCTTTAATGGCTTCTGCGTTCCCCTTGTTCCGTGCAACGATATCCTGGATGGCCTTCCTATCTGCCCCGCTCAGGGTAGACATGATTGCATCGTAGTTCCAGAATTCAATCCCGGTTTCAATCCCGGTTTCGATAGTCGCCGCGATTTTAGCTTCTCTAGGTGTTAAAGTTCTAGTCCCATCTTCATTCTGATAGGACAGATATTCGATATACTTTTCCCCTACCTGTCTGCGATACATTCCGGCCATCGTGCCGAACTTGAAAGCATAGGAGCCAATCTTTTTGGCAATCGGAGCCGGTGCCCCCATCATATAGGCCCCGCCACCTGAATACCCGTTTGGGAAAGGATACCCATGAGAGGATGGAGAGTAGTCTGAGGAACCATTTTATTCAGCTCATTAAGCCGTTTGGTCAGCTGGTCAGCCCGTGCGATTTCGTCTTCTGTCAGGGTACGGCCTTCCAGATATGCCTTCCCGTAGATATCCGCCCGCTCGCTGGAATTGGCAAAGGTTTCAAACACAAGGCCAGGGACTTTCATGATTTCCTGTACGGCCTTTACATCCTCTGCATTTTTAATCAGGGACTCAAAATCATCCTGGGAAGCGTTGGCAAGAGAAGGATAATATTCTGCCAGGTAAGCTTTAAAAGCTTCCGGATCGTTCCGGTCTACATCATCCCCCACCCGGCTGTCAATCTTGAACTGGGCAAGAATCTGCGCGCCCTTGATATAGGCATCACGATCACCGAAAAAGATACCGGAGTTTACTCCATAAGCCCGTGCCAATTCTTCGGACATACGATTCTTTTCTGGGGTATCCCACTGAAAATTGAAGTTGTTGTAGATTTCAGTCCCACGTACCCAGTTGGCGGTGAAAGCCAAAGTGCGTCTTGCGTCAGAAGCCATGGGGAACGCAACGTCGGTAAGATTCTGTATAGCATTTACATAGTAATCGTAGTCCTGTGCTACAGGGTTTTGAATATCATCCAGGGTCTTCTGGTACTCTGCGGCATTGTCTGCGGCCCGAGAAGAGGCGGCATCTTCTGCCGCCTGCACCATGTTTCCTGCCGTTTTCCAGACTGGACTGTTTAAGGTGTCGTTGATAGACTGCCGTGCGGACGCAAGCATATTTCCCACGCCCACCGGCTGTGCGATTTCTTCATTCTGGTAATTCTGGTACTGTTCCTGCGCCTGAGCCGTTGCTTCTTCTTCCCTTGCTTCAAAAGGATTGCCTACCGCCGTAGTAATGGCATCAGCTACCTTCTGTCCGATAGACTGCGGTTCTGGCTGGGGTTGCATGAAAGAAGGAAGATTGTCAGTGTCTACCCGTCTAGCTTCGAAAAAATTGTTATTAATTTTATTACTTTTGCCTTCGCTTTTTGCCAAGGCAATGGCTTCTTCTACACTATAAGTCATTAATCATCGTCCTCCTCTACAGGAATGCCGCCGACAATATCATTCAATTCCGCATCACTGATATAATAAGAACCCTTAACATTTTCAAAATTAGCAACCCCGGTATCATCATCCCGACTATAAATTCCCGTTGCGTTGTATCGAGAGTTCTTTTTAATCGCTACCTTCTGGTCACCGCCGGGGCCGACCCACAAATACTCAGGTTCTTCCCCAGCCACAAGAGCCGCGTAAGCATCACTTTGCGAAACAGTTTTTCCAGCCTGTTTTTCCCCTACAATGTAGTTCATCATGTAGGGAAGAGCATATTTAAATCTGCTAGCAGAACGGTTTTCATTCAGCCAACGTTCTTTCAAGGCTTCCATATTGATATTTCCGGAGGAAGCAATACTCCACATCTTCATGAGGCTATTAAATTCACTAGATCCTTTAGGTACATCCATTAATACAAGTGCGTTTTCCGCTTGCGTCTGGTTTAATGTACCGTCTGCTACAGCTTCTGCCCACTGTGCTTTCCTTTCCCGTTTTTCTGCCGCCGTGCTTCCAGTTCCGCTTCCAGAACGCCTACGGCTAACACCGGCAATGCCCGCCCCACTGTTTGCAAAAGAATTAACAAGGGGCAACATGTCAGCCATAGTCAGCCCGCCTACACCTTCATTCCTTCTAGCGATTTCCAAATAGGTCTGCGTATCATAGATACCCTGAGAAGCTAAATCAGCCATCTGCTGTTTTACGCTGTCCAGGGAATCATGTTTTACTTTCCTATCCTGGGAGTCCAGCAAGTTGATTTCGCTCAACGTTGCCTTATACAGCCGTTCCTTTTCCGCCGGTGTCATGGGTCTATCCTTTGCAGGCCCTACCCCGCCACCGTTCAACTGGGAAAAAGCTACATAGCCATAGATTTTGCCTCCCAGCCCGGTTTCTGGGTCTGTATCCGAGGTTTCATACACATCCCTTGCCCCTTTATGATTTCCTGCCTGGATAACGCCGTTTTCTGTAACAACTCCTGCGTGGCCATTGTCATACATGCTGTTAGATACGATGGCCATATCCCCAGGCTGGGGTTTATAATCAGGGCCACGCCACAGGTTTACATCATCCCGCTTCGCCCATGCTTCAGCGCTATCTGTATCCTTGATATCTGGCACATCAAAGCCAGCATCCCGAACAGCCTTGAAAGAATAATAGACGCATCCCGTACCGCCTGGGATATCAAACGGAGCACCAATCATATTACGGAAACTGCCTAGAATCATAGAACCATAGTTCCCCGTAGTCGGTTCCTTGATGGTCATTTTATCTATATAATCCCGGAGTCCCTGGGGGTCTTTTCTGAATCTCGTAGCTAATTGCTGGCTTTCAGTAATCATGAAATTCTGCTTTTTCTGGGCGTTATTTCCAGCCACGAACTGCCGGATATATGCCGGGTTAATCATCCCGCCGTAATTATTGATGATATCATCTACAGCTGGCTGGTTGTCATCTGCCTTAGCCTGGGCCAGTGCATCAGAAACGGTTTTTCCTGCCACTTCTTCATATTTGTCCTTGCACCATTGGTTTCCATAAGCCTGCCCGTTGGCATAAATAGCCGCCCGGATATCTCCTAAACGCTGACCAATGAAGCCTTTTTTGTCGTAGTTATGAGAAATCGCAATTTGTGCGGTTTCTATAGTATCGTTGGTGACAGCCATTTGATAATTCTGGTGTTCTCTATAAGCCTGTTTTTGGGTGTCTTCAATCCCCGCAATAGTGGAAGCGTTTGCCTTCTGGATGAATAAATCCTGAGCCTTTTTATATTTAGGCACCATTTTGAACACTTCATCCCGGATTTTCTTTTCACCCTCTTGATAGAGCTGAGTTACGTTCCTGGCGTTCTCATTTTTCAGGTAAGCAAGGCCGTGTTCCTGATTGTACATCAAGTCATCTATGCGCTTATTGTATTCGTTCATCGCATTGGTGACATCTGCGGTCATATCATCTTCTGCCATTTTCAAGCCGATTCCAACCGCGTTACCAAGAGCATTAATGCCGCTGACATCAGCACCCCAGGCCCGTGCATCAGATGGATTACTGACCGGGTTCCCCCGGCCGCTAATCGTGTTCGGTTGTACAGTAGGAGAATAATTGGTTAATTTCATCGTACATACCTCGTCTTTTGCCACTTAGTAACAGGATTAGACCACTTCCCGAAACTGCCGATGGACAGCGGTTCATCCCAGCGCCCTGCACTGTTCCACGGGGTAACGGTATAGCCGTTCACACTAGCATTCCCAGCAGATAACGTTCCACTCCCGGAAGAACTGGTATTCTGACTAGAGCCTTTCATCCCATAGATGGATAAAGCCCCGCCCGCAAGGGTAGATAGCATCCCAAGCCTTCCCTGCTGTGCCACGTTGTTTGCCGCCGAACGATAGGCGTTAGCCTGGTTCATATAGCCGATTTTCTGATTCTCCAGGTTCCAATTGTCTATACGATTGCTATAAATATCGTTACGCTGGTTCTGCAAAAGGTTCATGCTGTCCTGGTAATACGCTTCGTTGGAAGCCCCTAGGATATCCAGCCCGGAACCTACTCCAGTCAAGCCGGAAGCCCCCTGGGCCGCCGCAATCTGTCCTCGTACAAGCCTGCGCTTGTCATCTAATTTACTCTGCTGATAGGCATAGGAATCGGCAATGTTTTCGGCTTTTCGGTCATTAATGCGCTGGTTCTGCTCCACGATTTTTGCATTCGCATCTGCCGCCTGCGCCTGGGCGTTATAAGCCGCTTCCTGCGCTTTATACTGTTGTCTCTGCCCATACATTTGCAGGCCAGTCATAGCGGCTGTAAGTCCAGCAACAACTCCACACATAGTATCACCCCTTTATCACAAAAGGGATGAACACGCCATCCCCCAGCTTGATAGGTTCCATAAATTCAGCCCCCATGTGTTTAATCCACGTGAGGGCTTCTTTGTTTTCAATGCCAATATGATTTTTCAAGGCGTGCCGACAGGCCAAGAACTCTTTCATTAAAATCTTTCCATAGGCCACGAAATCACGCTTGTGACGGCTTAATTCTTTCGTCCCTAAGCACCATACGCAACTATATAAATCACCGTATATAGGGGCCGTTCCGGTCAAGCACAAGAGCCTTCCGGCCTCATCCCTTGCCTGGTAGAGAATATCAGAAGACAGCATGGAATCTAAGACATACTGCCAACTGTTCCGATGAAGTTGCACCATCTCCAGCTGGTCCGCAAAACGAATGTTCTCATACAGTTCTTTCGCAATGCTTTCATAATCTTCCCTTCTCACTGGTCTGATATCAACCACCAAAGCTCACCACCCTTATTACGCCGCTCAGTTCAAACGGATACGGTTCATCCAGTTTGATATAAACCCTCCCCAGCTTCTCATAACCGCCCGTAGGCTGGTTCGGTACTACAGTTTCTAGATCCCCACTGTACAGCCCATATTCGGGGTAAACAATAGGGTCAACGAAAGAGGAAGAGTTGCCGATTTCCCCGCCATGGCTCCTGGTCAGCCGGAGAATGGCTTCTGATACCTTCTTGTATTTCCCCTGCACTGTCTGCCCGGATACCTCGAGGTTAGGCGTTTCGATTTCGCTTGTGTAGCGGAGACCTACGGTAGCTTTAGAAACTTCTTTTGGGAGAGTAATACCGCCGTTGGCATCCACGGTAATATCTTTGAAATACTCACCATCTGCCAGAACATCAACCTTCCCGCCTGCAAACCGTTCAAGCCCCGCAATTTCAGAACTACGTTGTTCGCTTCTCCACTGCTCACTGCAATCCAGCATGGAATATTCCATCCAATCCTCGGTATCTGGATAGTCGGAGAAATATTCAATGAACCGCTTGGCATTGCCGTTCAACGTCCTAAATACCACTACGTAGACGGTATCACGATACCCAGATACAAGATTCACAACGGATTCAAATTTCCCCTCTGTATCCACGCTGGACCATGCGTACACCTTCTGATTGGCTACATAAGTCAGCATATTCATCTTGCCATCGCTGGTAATGAAGTACAGCATGGAATTGGGGTCCTGCTGATAGGCCCCATCTACCATTTGCCGGTTCTCGGTCAAATGTTTAGCCAGGATACTCAAATCAGCCCCATCATAGTTATCAGTGTCATAAGAATAAGCAAAATCCCTGACGGACGTTCCCCGCCGCTGGATGTAGACGATACGACCTCCGACAAGGATAGGTTCTGCCCCTTCGCATCCCCGTGCGGATTGCACCCTGGGACTTGCGGCCGTAGGGGTAACAGTGCTAGATCCTGAAATAATCCATTCATTACCGTCTGTGAAGATGAACAGATCCGTAAAGGCTACAATGTGCTGGATGGCATATTCTTTCCTGTTCACGAGAGAAAGCATGATGGCGGAATCGTCCGTCACCTTTCCATCAGCCTTTTCCACGGAAAAATTGTAATAATCCCCTGTACGGCTCATCCACACGGCATAGGGATACAGCTTGTTTGCCGCCAGAATCAGCCTGTCCTGGAAGAATCCTACACATCGAGGATAGCCATATTCAGGGCACCAGCAAGACATGGAATAGAGTGCCGTCTTATCGGTACTGCCAAATTGCTTAATCACTTTTGCCTGCGCCTGGGTATCACTCACATACTTGGTAATCTGTGCATATCCTTCGTGGGTATAGGTCATTCTGGTAAGGTCAACGGTTACAGTACCACCTGTAATAGTTGCTTTCACCCGGATATAAGTGTATTCATCAACCGTCCCAGTTTCGCTGGCGTTGAAATCCCCGTTGTTGTCCGCATACTTTGAGGTGTACACCCGGTACTGCCTCCACGTCTGCCCGTCGGTAGAAGCTTCCAGCGTGACTGTACCGCCCCATTTGCCATGGGTCACACACTTCCATGACTTGCCCACGAGGACCGCCGCTGACGTGGCACTTCCTGTGCTTTCAAGTGTTACTGTCTGGGATGGCATGTTGTGATATAGCTTTACGCACGCACCTACGAGCCCGCTTCTAAACAGTCTGGTAGAACTGTTTAAAGTAATATTCCCAGTCACCCCAGAAGGCCATAGCCCGTCAGCAGAGTAGTTATTATCCTCTTTAATATCGCAAGATATATTCACATAACCGCCCTGGGGCTGTGTCTCAGAGTCAATTTCCCCTTTGCCGTGTGTTACAAATATACCACCGGCAGGTCCGTTCCCACGGTCAGCTCCATTTGCTGTAGCTGGGACTTTTTTTGTCCATGTTCCTGATTCTTCCGATTCATAAGTCTGAGTTTCGAAATAATACCTTGCACCCCCGCCGCCTTGGGCCGACTGCCCATTGAACGTAGTCGTTCC
>OGIT01000597.1_pt1 | contig 14144 bp, 17 predicted proteins | sample 1571881 | NCBI WGS metagenome assembly OGIT01 (sample SAMEA2582101, study PRJEB24529) | metagenome | biome: Human gut stool | place: China | collected 2011 | reverse complement strand
TGCAGAAGGCGAACAGGGTCAACTTCCAATCCAGGTAGACCATGGCGCAGATGGAGCCGATAAGGACGGAAGTCTCCGTGATGATTTCCACCGAGTTATCCACCATGGCGCTCTGCATGGCCTGGACGTCATTGGTCACATAACTCATGATGGTGCCCAATTTATTGGTATCATAGAACCGGGTATCCAGTTCCATCATTTTTTTGAACACCAGGCCCCGGATATCGATGACCACGCTTTCGCCCACATAGTTCATCAGATAGTTCTGTCCGTAGTAGGTAATGCCTCGAGCAAAGAAGATCACCACGATGCCCAGGGCGATCAGGTTCAGCAGCTGGGCGTCATTGTTGATGAATACCTTGTCGATCACGTCCCGGACGATCCAGGGGACATACAGGTTGGCAGCCGAGGTGAGCACGGTACAGATCCCTGCCAGGGCCAACCGGGGCAGATAGGGTTTGATGAAGCGCAAGATTCGCAGATACAGGTTCATGGATTCTCCTTTGCTGTTTCAAGGATCAGTTCTGCCGTCCGGTCTACGGCACCGGGCTGTCCCAATTTAGCCACAGCCTGCCGCATTTCTTCGCGGACGGCGGAGGCAGCTTCCGGTTCCAGGAAATGGAGGATGGAAGCGGCCATATGATCCGGGGTCATTTTTTCCTGGATCAGTTCCGGGAGGATTTCCCTGCCTGCCAGGATATTGGGCAGGCCGATGTATTTCACATAGACCATGCGTTTGGCAATCCACATGCTGAGAGGACTGGCCGCATAGCAGATGACACTGGGCAGGCCACAGAGAGCCGCTTCCAAAGTCACAGTACCGCTGGTGGCCAAGGCTGCGTCGGAGGCAGCCATCACGTCATAGCCGCGGCCTTCCACCACTTTCACCGGTACGGCTGACGAGGCCAGGATGGACTGGAGAAGTTCCCGTTCGATGGAAGGGGCCTTTTGGAGGACAAAATCCACTTCCGGCCGTTTTTCCCGGATCTTCGGCAGCGCCTGGAGCATCACCGGCAGGACGCCGGTGATTTCTTTCACCCGGCTCCCAGGGAGCAGGAGCACCACCGGATGCCCGGACCGTTTGCCGATGAAAGCTTCCCCTTCCTGGGGACTCAGGGTGGGCTGGACGATATCCACCAGGGGGTTCCCTACAAATTCCACGTTCGCCCCTGCTTCTTGATAGACTTGGGCAGCAAAGGGATAGATGCAGGCCACTTTCGTGGCCAGCCGGGCCACATCTTTGGCTCTTCCCCGCCGCCAAGCCCAGGCCGAAGGGGGGATGTAGGAAAAAACTGGGATCCCCAGGGCCTTGGCTTCTTTGGCCACCCGCATGTTGAAATCCGGATAGTCCACCGTAACGAACACATCGGGTTTCCGTTCCTCCATGAGCCGACGGAAGGCTTTTTTCAAGCCGAACAGCCGGGGCAGTGACTGAAGGACTTCTACGAACCCCATGACGCTGTAATCTTTATAGTTGAACACCACTTCGCCGCCGGCTGCCGCCAGGGCATCCCCGCCCATGCCAAAGACCTGGACCGTGGGGTCCCGCTGCAGGATGGCGCGGGGCAGGGCAGCGGCATGGAGATCGCCGGAAGCCTCTCCCGCAGAAATAAAAACTTTTGTCACCCTGGTGTCTCCTCTCTCATCTGAACATAAGTGTACAGTTTATTTTAGCACAGAATGGGAGACCGGGCCAATATTTCACATAAATATAGGAAAAATGCTTGTTTCAATATTTTTCGAGCAACTTTTTTTTACCAAAAAGCAATGTAATCGTTTTATTTTTCTGCCGTTTTTCTGCCGTCCTTACCACTCAGCAACAGTGTAGGTGATGCTTCCTGCGTTAATCTTCTTTCCTCTTGAATAGATCATACCTTCCCATTTTCCTTGTTGATACCCTACACCATAATAAGTTTTGTCCCCGGCTAACATAATCCCCGCCTTGATTTTGTGGTTTTTATTCAAATTGATCTTGTACACATCCACTTTTTGTTTTTCTTCATTCGCCGTGATTAAAGTCCGGTCCGTTTTCTCCGCAGCAACTGCCGGTACATTTGCTTTGCCAGATTTAATATCTGCGGCTACCTGATTGGCCCCTGCACGTACATCAGAAGCCTGGATGTAATAGGTTACATTCGGCTGGGTTTCCCCCTGCTGGGCCTGATAAATTCTATCGGTAATCGGTTTGGCCGTTTCCTGGCTTACCTCCAACTTCTTGCTGACAGCCTTCGCATCTGTGGTATCTAGGTACTCCATCACTTTCAGCTCAACATTCTTGCTGTTTCGATGATTCACATACAGGATCCCAATCCAGATACCTAAAACAGTTAAAAGAACAATGAAAATATATTTTTTCTGCTGGTCAGTCAAAGTTACCACCTCCTAAAATCATTTTTGACATGTCTTTATTATTTCATTTTGGGATACGATTCGGCCTTTCGTAGATACAAAAAACGACGCATAGAGGAATTTTAGAAGCCTCCATGCGTCCGTTTGATCAACAACGTTTTATTGATTAAACTGGTTGATGTAGTAGTTGATTTTGCCCCGCAGCACATCCCCGCCGCGGCTGCCATCGGTCGCCCATGGATTGTAGGAGGGACTTTCTGCGGTTCCCAGGTATTCCAGGTCGCCACGAGTGTCGCCATCTCCATAGCTGTCGTTCCACCAGGCATATGGATCATGGGGATGTAGCCCGTCTTCGTTGTTGGCTGCTTCTCCGTGGGTCAGCACATGCTGCCGGTCGGCCGGAATCCCGATTGCTAGGCAGAGGACTGCAACGGTCTGAGCCAGTGCCTCAATCTGCGCTGCCGTAGGAGGATAATCTCCCAGGCTCTGGCTTCCAGCGCCATAAGCGCCACACAGTGCAATCCCGATGGATCCAGTATTGCGCTTCCATGTATGATTCAGCGTCTCGCTGAAATCTTCAGTAGTTGTATAAATGCAGCCGTCACCAGTAATGCAAATATGGTAATCGTTATATACCTGGTTATAGCCCCCAGCGGTCCAATGCAGATAAATTTTCACATCTCGCCCCATAGCTGCGGCCTCGCTTCTCAGCTCAGCCCGGGCCGCCAGGGCCATCTCTTTTAATTGAGTCAAGTCGATCAACTGTGCCATTTTTATCATCCTTTCTTACCTCGTCAACGTCTGCTTTGCCGTCTCCATCGGAGTCGTCCACCCGGGGAACAAAATTCAGTGCAGCCGTTGCAACTGCCGGAGCTGAAAGTTTCTCGGGAATCAGCAGACAATAATCAATCATTTTAAGAATCCAGGGATCCTGGTCGTGTGTAATTAGTGCCCAGCCCCAAACGCCAAAAGCCACTGCATAGGGGGTCAGAATTAGGAAAACGATGAAGCGGAACAGCCACACAGACCGGACCCCGAAGCGCATCTTTTGTATTTTTTTCAGTTGGCTGGTAATTTGTTTAAACATCACTTTTCCTTCTTATCCGGCAAAAACATATATTCCTTATACACCGTATCCATTACCCCATTTTTGCCGAGGCCAGCGTACGCAGTGTGCATGGCTTCAAATGCAGCTTTATCATCCGTACTGGCCACGCCCGTATCCACATGTTTATGATAATCCTGCAGCATGAAATACCGAAGCAGAACCTGCAGTCCGTATTTCACCATAGCGGCTTCTTTCTCTTCTGCAGCTTTTTCCAGCATTCTTTCTTTTCTATAGGACAAATACCGTCCGACAAGATATGAGAACGCTGCCGGTATTACAGTTCCCAGCAAAAAATTCAGCAAGTAGTTTCCCATCCCATTGACCACCACCCTCACAACATAGATAAAGAGGGCTGCTAATCACTAGCAGCCCTATAAAGTTACGATTCTTAAATCAGGCTAAAGTACCACCCAATGCGATGGATAATGTGAAAGGCTGCGTCGGATTTAAATCAAAATTGGGGGCAACCTCAAACTCCTGTTCTGCAAGGTTTTGGGTTGTATCAAGGTCAAAAGTAGCGGGATAAAAACTCGCATCCTGAGAGAATTGCAGCAGTAAGACATTCACGGATGCAAACGCGCTGCACTGCACATTGCTCACCTTAATCCTATTCTTTTCAGCGTCATAGCTTAAGTCATAAGATTCAAGGGTATAAGTCCCCGTGGTGTCTTTAATGTTACTTCCGCTATAGGCATATCCCCCATTTACCTGTTGCAAAGTAATCTCTTGATTCATAAATCCTACTTGGGTATTTTCACCCTTTACTGCAGCGGTAGCGCTAATCACCATCCCATCGGTTACTTCTAAGGTTACTTTATTGCTGCCCTGGTCCACGCCATTTACCGTAATGTGCCCCGGTGTATAACCATTATTGGCAGTAATTAGAAAAGTAATGGGCGGGAAAGATAATGTATATTCGTCTCCGGCATTGCTAATAACGGAACCCATCAACGCTAAACCGATGTTTTCATTACCCACTTGGACAATTGTAAAGCTTTTCTTACCCACGTTGATAGACTTGATTGCCGTTCCCATTTGCCCAGGCATATATTTTTCGGTACTGTTTTTCTTGGCCCGGATAGCATCCGCAATGGCTTTTAAACTTTCGTCGTTGACCAGTACATTCATATTAGTACGCCTCCTTATTTCCATCTTCGATTACAGCGGAAGTTCCAGTAAGGGTAGTTTCCCCGGCAGTGATAATCTGAACAAGGTCCTCCCTGGTAATCTTGGCTTCTACTTTGATTTCGCCTACATCCACCGTAATACTCGCCTCCCCCTGAAGCATTGCATCCACAACATTCTGTCTTGTCACTTTGATTTCCATTAGTAACTCACTCCATTTCCATCTACAATATTTGTAATAGCTGCAGCAATAGCAGTTGCTACTGCTCCAGATGTTACCAGGTTTGTGCTGCCGTCCATTACTGCAGTATCGATAACCGGCTTATTCAAGATCTGCGACACACCACTTTCAGCGTTCCAGTCCGCATTGATCTGCCCAGCAGCCGCCTGCATAGCAGATAAGGTGGCAGCCGCTGCCGATTCGGCCGCATTTGTTTCTGATGTTTTAGCAGCCGTTTGGCTTGCCGCCGCTAAGGCTGCATTGTTGATGGCGCTTTCGGCCTGGGTAGCTGCCGTATTAGCTGCGGCATTTGCAGATGTAGCTGATTCATTGGCACTAGATGCCGAGGCTGCAGCTTCAGTTGCACTGCTTCCTGCCGCGCTCGCAGAGCTTACGGCTGAATCCCTTGCAGACTCGGCAGCGGTTTGAGCGTTAGCGGCACTGGCAGCAGCTGCGGTAGCATTAGATTCCGCTGCTGTGGCTGCGTTTGCACTTGAGGCTGCATTGGAAGCTGCAGTAGCGGCGCTTGAGGCGCTAGCAGTGGCAGAAGCCTGGGCGGCCTGGGCCGCATTTTTGGCATCCGTTGCTAATACAGCTGCTTGAGAAGCGGTATTTGCTGAAGAAGATGCAGCCGTAGCCGATACTGATGCATTGGCAGCATATGTTTGAGCACTGCTGACAGCAGCATCCAGAGAGCTAACCTTACTATCCGCATTGTCTTCGTCCCATACCGTCACAGACTCACTATACTTAGTTCCGCCAGATCCGCCCACTACCATTTTGTATTTTCCGGAAGGTTTCTTGGCAAAGACCATTTCCCCTTCACGCAGGGTAGGGTTTACGGTTGACCAATTGGCTTCAGTGTCAGTTGAAAACTGAATTCTTGCGTTTGTTTCCATTTATTTCTCTCCTTATGCAGTCCGAATCCACATATATACCGCCAGGTATTTCGGGCGGCTGTCCCAGGCTTTACCACTACCATTTTTGGCAATGGCAATCCCGTGCTTGTGCACGCCTTTTAAATTCGTAATGAAAGGATGCTCGTGCTTACCATCAAAATGCACGATGTATTCCGTATTATTACTGTCTGCATTTCCTTCGGATCGCAAATAGCTCTGCAAAACGGAGAATTTTCCATTGGTAGCTCCACTAATAACCGGCTGATTGTTCTCTTTCCCATAGAAGCTGTTAGACCGGCTTCTAAAGTTGCCAGAGAGATCCACTGAGCCAGTGGTTCCATTATGATCATGCCCGCCAGCATCATTGCAGGTAGCCGGATGATCTTGAGGCGCCATTTCCGCTAGGGTATTCGTATGGGTATTACTTCCACCGGTACTGCCAACATTTACAGTCCCTCCTGCGCTCATAAGAAACGTCCCTTCTTCGAGAAGCTCCCATGTGGTCCCGGTATATTTTTCAGAGGGATTTGTCGCATCCTTTGTAAGAATAATCTCCCCAATGCCTGGTGTAGCATAAGATTTTATGGTATTGATAAGGTCTGTAAGGTCAATATTTCCCGTTTCATCCGGTTTTACATTATTGACGCTTCCGGCAAAACTGCGCCTCATATTCTTGACCAGTCCGGTATAATCAGAATCCAGCGCATCAAATCCAGCCTGTACAATCACCTGGGCCATCGCAGCAGCCATAATGGATACCTGCTTATAGAGTTTGTTGTGCAGTGCGGGGCCAGCAATTCCCGGAACAACACCACTTATGCGTTGTGTATCCGTTTGATATACACTGTCTGTTTCAATGTCATTAGCTGCGACGGATTCACCGAAAACAAGGAAATTAGAATCTGCCATTTATTTAACCTCCTAAAGTTAACCACCGGATCCGCTGCTGTTGGATCCGGTGGTATCTGTTTTTGTTGGTTCAATCCAATGCGAATTGTACCCGCTGTAATTAAGCGTATTATAGTTATATGCAAAGATTGGAAGGCCTTCAGTGGAAACAAAGCTCATCAGGTTGATCCGCACACCCTCCGGCTTGGGTACTATGTACCCGTGTGCAATCAACTCCTGCATGAGCTGGCTGTAATCTCCCAAGAGCACAATGTTATAGCTCATATCCTGCAAGTCCTGGATTTGCAGTTTTTGATTGGCCGGAAACAGTACGTTCCACATTTCGTAAAGATCCGAAACAGATCCTTTCCATATATTTTGGATGATCCTGCATTTGATCATGGTCCGAAAAATATCATCCGTAATAAAGTGATTTGCTTCAATGTAAAGTGCTTTCCAGCCTACAATAATCGCCGTTGTTGCATCTAATTTAGCGGCTGTCGGGGTTTCAAACACATTATACTTACTAGTTGCACCAGAATCGGCCGTCATCTCCGAAAGCGTTGGACACTTAATATCGCCGTTGGCCAGGTTCGATGGTGAAAAATCCAGTGTACGGGATACCCCTACAATTGCGCCCAAGATATCTAACTGGGCATCAGCTGCAGTATCGATATCGAACTGCTCAATCATCTTCAGGATGGCCATATCCAACTTGCATCCATAATCTACCATTCCGCGGACCATAGCATTAAACTTAGTCGCATTGCGATATTCTGAAGTAATCAGATGCCTGTAGTACTCTTTATCATTCGTCCGCATGGCTACACCTCTACTGTTATATTGTCAAATACAGGTTGTGCTACTTCATTGTAGTTGATAGCCATGTCCGCGCCAGTCATATTGTCCAATGTTCTTCCAATCTTCAATTGGGAGACTCCAAAAGTAGGCTTATACACATTAGCGTTGCAGTCAGTTATAACCCCCATGAGAAGTGAATAAGATAACGTCTGCCCTATTTCCAGAGATTTGATGTAGTTGTAGACTGCGGTTTGAATTTTAGATTTAGTTCCATCCACATAGCCAGTGTACTTCGTAACTTTTGCCCGAACAAAAACAGGGACATATGTGGGCCGACTAAACCGGACCTTATTCGAATAGTCATTTACGTCGATGACTTCCACTTCGGTAGTTCCATTGGTGTAGCAGCCCAGACCTTTATGGTAGAGAATGCTTTCTGCAATCTGATCATCCGAACCACCTTCTACTACACAAGTAACAGAATGCGGGGGCAGCCCGTACGGGTTGCTTTCTGTGTTGATTTCAGCAACATTAGTATCATTTTCGTAGCAAGCCACCCTTGTCACATTATCTAGGGCTATCAAGGCTCCACGTGTTCCCGCCAGCATGCTCTGCGAGGGATTTGCTACCGAGATTTGCTGTCTTTCTCTAAGTTCGGCATCAGTTTCTTCCGCAATGCCTGGGACCGCCGAAGCTTTATTGGTTACACTGACCCAGCCATAAGTAGGCGTATTGATTTGCGTAATATCTCCTGAGTTAGCTGTTTTAGCACCAGCAGTTTCACAAGTAACTGTAGTCGTTAGTGTCCCGCTTGAGCCGATGATCACAGACGCAGGCAGGTCCCAAATCAAACCAGACGTGTCCTTTACAGAACCATTTTTGATTTCCGTAAAGGGCGTTCCTGTGAGTATGACTTCACAAGTGCTGTAGCCAGCTGGTTTCCGCTTTAATCCATTCAGTTTCACAACCGCATCTAAAGTTGCCCCGATTGCCGTCTGCGGACTCCTGGCATTATACGCATACTGAACCGCTTGATAAGAGTCTGCGATTTTTAGCGCAAGGATTGAAAGAAACTGATAGTCGGCTGCATCATTTTCAAGATAAATATCCTGGCCATAAATCGACTTCATCAGGTTTATCATATCAGTAAGGATATCCTGGTATGTCGGCAGGTGAAGGCCGGAAGAATCAACATAGGGTGTAAAATAACTCACGCTGCGCGCACCTCCTCATTGGATACACTGAGAGCTCCAAATTTTGTTTCGACCAATGCTTGAAAAACATAGTTACGGTTTTCAAAACTAGAAGTCCAGGCAGTAATAGCCAGTACCCCTTCCGTCTCTGAAATCCTATCCCGGATAATGAGATCAACGGCCTGCTGATTTTCCGGCCGGCCAGAAGAGCCCAAGATTTTCTGCCACAGCGGCAACCCATCTTCCTGGTCTTCCCACCATTCACCGTAAAGAAGCAGCAGACGGCTCTTAATTGCCTGGGCGACAGCTTCCGCTCCCTTTATGTAGTTAGATGTGCCATTGCCAAAAGTATAGTCCCAATCTTTGCTGAGTCTCCGGTAAATCATGCGACACCTCCCGTATTGCCACCACCGGTTTCAACGCCGGTGTGTGTATGGCCGATAAAGCTCTTTCCGTCAATCGTAGTAGATCCGCCGATGACTACAGAACTTCCCTGGATAGTGATTACTCCTCCCACGAGATTGATAGCATTGCCTGATAATTCGATATAGGCTTCTCCGTTTTCCGTCCGCAACTGTGCGGATTTCGTGCTGTAGTTGGGGATTACCCGGGGCTGGCTCCAGGGACCTGGGATAGCATACCCATCGGATAGATCATGCCTCCTGCAGTCAATTTGATTCTGCACACCTCCAGACTGCCACCAGGCATCCATGCAGTTATCACCGAATATAACCAGGCACTCATCCCCGGGGGCAATCGGCAAGGGAAGCAGAGACCCGCCGGCGCGGGGAAATACGACAGGCACATCCACTAGTAAAGGTACGTCTTCCCAGGTTTCTTCCCCATCATTGTACCGTTTCTCTCGGATAGCCAGCTGGACGGAGACTGTTTGTGTTGTTGAATCAAAAGATTGGATGATTCCAGGAGAAGCCACCCGGGTTTTAATCGCCCTGGATCTAGCCTTGTTCTCCTCATTCACGCTGCGAGAAGGATCCCGCTCATTCATTGGAATCACGCATTACACCCCCATACCATTATTTTTTGAACTTGCCAGCATTGCCGGCAGTGTCCCTTTCCCGTATCGAGATATTCCCTGGCAGTCCGTGTACCAGTTGGTTCCACGGGTATCTCCGGAGTGAGTCAGCGACGTTACCCGGTAAATCCATTCATCATCCAGTGGCGTTTGCGGCTGCCCAGGAGACACCTGAGCCTCATTGACTTCACTGTTCTTTAGCTTGACCAAAGTTCCCAGGTGAATGGATGGATTCAACAGCAACCTGAAAGACACGCCAAACTGAGTCTGCTGGGGCATTCCGATAAGCCCCGTATCCGGTGTTACTACCAGCGCTTCATCGTTGGAAATATCCTGTAGCCGGGTGATGTGCAGATTGCCATCTTCTACATAGTAGTCTGCCGCATTCCCCCGGCAGATATCCGAAATGTAATCAGTAGGATCCCCGAAAAAGACTTTACCCCTGGGCAGTGCTTGCATAGAAAGCCCGTCAGTAATTGTTCCCGCCCCGGCGGGTATTTTCTTTTCAGAGCTGTCACACACAATTTGCAATGCCTGCCGTTGATTCAATCCTTTGTTGACCGTTTTCGTAATAAAATTAAGGTGCAGTGGGCTGTCGCCGTCAATGGCCGTAAGGCTCAGAACATAGTCCACATTGGACTCTTTAGACCGGCTGGACCAAATAATCTGCCCGTCAAAAATTTTTCCATACTGTAGCTCCACATCAACCGTTTTTGAAGAGACTGGCTGACCACTGGCGGCAGCAGCATTTGCCTGCTCGTTAGTAAACACATTTTCACTGCTGTCTACGTTCACCTGTTCTTGGACCGTAGTAGAATAGCCCGCCTCGATAATGAGCCGATCGCCTTCATCAATCAGTTGCTTTTCAGTAGCTGCCGTCAGATTGTAGATTTTACAAGTAGCATAAAATCCATTTTTATCCCGGCTTTTATGAACTTCAAAAGTACAATGCAGCTCAGATACATTAAGTGCTTCATTGTCATTCTTATCCGCTATGAGGATTTTCCATTTCCTAAGCCATAATTTTCCGTTCAAGAATCATCACCCCATACCAGAATGAATGTCGAGCCCAATGTGGTGTTATCTGGATGCTGCAGTTCGCTGGCTTCATTTTTCACTACATAAGCCCTGCCGATATCCAAGTATCTGAACTGACCAAGCAGATCAATGCCACAAACCAATGGCAGCATGTCAATCAAAGTTTTACCAGTAGAATAATCAATGAGTTTTGCCGTCCAATAATCGCAAAGATCGTGATACCAGAGACAAAGCTTTATATGTATGTTCCGTGCCCCGCCATCCAAAGTTAACTTAAATGTCTGTTCACTAAATGGCACATTACTAAGGGGAATTTCTGACCATGCCATAGTATCACCTCAATTCATGCCTGCAGCAATTTCTCCCTGCCGCATCACAGAAGTTGGAGTCTCCTTAGGCTGGGCTTCTCCACGTTTAGCGGAACCCGCAGATGTCCAATTCCTGGCAGAAACCTTTTCGGTAGCTACGCTGGCCATAATAATCTGCTGCATATTTACATTAGCCCGCAGTCCTGTAAGCGTATTGGGCCCATCTTCTACGGTAATCCCCTGGATAACCATATTGGGATACTGGTTCATCCTGGTAAGCACCGTGATCGGCTGATGCGCCTGCATCAGCTTGACCAGCTCCCGGTAGGCTGAAACTGATTTGGTGTATGCGCTGCAGAACTGCCCGGAAACCATGGTAGCCATGGCATCACTCATGCCAATTTCCATGGAAATACTTACTGGATTATCATACATATGGTCCGAAATATTGGCACCATTCTGAACTGGATGAGAAGTAATCGTAGCAGAATGACTTGTAGTAGTAGAAAATACCGCATCAAAGAAAAGACCTCCGATATTTGTTTTACAATAGACCAACTCTTCCACACCTGCAATCGGCCATTGCCGTGGCCGATATCCGCCCTGCATGGTTTGCAGCAGTGCATTTGCCTGGCGGCTATCATTGATCAACGATACAGTTAAATCAGACAGTCCATTTAACGATAAATTCATTTAAACCAATACCCCCCTTCCCGCTCTCGCTGCTATGCGTTCGCTGATATTTTCAAAATTATTTCCGCCTGACTGGGCCTGTGGCTTAGCTACATTAATCTGGATTGCTCCGATGGAAACTTCAGTTCCTGCCGGATTTCCTATGCTTTCTGGGGCCACCAAAGGCGTGTACCCGCCAGCTGCGGCATACGAATTACTGTTTAAGAATCCAGAGCCATTTCCAATAAGACCATTTCCGGGACCACCATAGCCACCACCGACAGCTCCCTGTCCGGTTGATTGGATATAAGCATTAGTGGATCCATAGCCGGTAATACTCCCAAACCATTCCTGGGCGGAATCCAGATCAATCGTTTTAATGCCGCCATTTGACTGCCGGTTGATCATCATATTTCCCCCAAGAGATATACCAACATGGGCAGGGAAAAATACAGCATCCCCCGCGTCAGGAGTATATCCCGGGCCACGCATAGCACTGCCATAGGCGGCCTGCATCGAATCAATATCGTCTACTGCAGGGAAATTTACACCTAAATTGCGGAGATAGGCAGATGCAAAGCTGGCACACTGCACCGAAGGATCCGTATTCGTCCCATCAGGATCCATCCACTGGTATCCTTGCTGCAGACTACCGGCCAAACCAGTCACAGAACTTGCGGACAGGCTCCCGTTGTCGTCGAGGTTAGCCCCCAGGTTGCCTACTGCATTGGATGCCATGCCACCGTTAGCTCCACCTCCAAAGGATCCACCAAAATGAAACCCTCCGAGGGAACTCGACTGTACATGGACCCGGGCTTTGCCTATCCCGCCAAGGCCACTGGCCAGCTGAGCCGCAGCTCCAAGAAGGGATTTCCCAGCCTCTTGAAATCTTCCCTGCGCTACAAGAGCCAGAGCTTCAATGATTTTGGCAAAGACACCCACAAAAGAAATGCCAGATTTTATACCAACGGTAATAGCCTCTCCTACACTTTTCCAAAAGGATGTTCCTTTCGTCAAGTGCGCTGCACTTTGATTTTCATCTAAAGAACGGAATAACTCAGAAAGCGACTTCTTTAAATCCCGGAATGCCTTTGTCAATTCATCGATAGTCTTTACCCAGGTGTTTTCGATTTCACCCCAGTCGACACCAGTATTTATTTCTTTTGCGATATCTCCCAGGACTCTGAAGATTGTATCCAGTAATCCGGAAATTTTCCTGAGAATTTGTTGGATAGTGCTCCCAATGGTCTTTACCGTATCACTCCGCATGAACCCCAGAATGGTTTCCCACATAGGCGCCAGCGTCTTGGAAGAGTTCCACCCCTTCATGTAGTAAACAAAATCCTGGATCAGCAGCATTGCTGTTCCCAGGATCATGATTAGTCGGCCAAACGGGCCTGCGGTAATAGCGGCTCCGACGATGGCAAAAATGCCTGCCCACTTCTTCACATTGGCGGGAAGCTCTTCTACAAAGTCATAAACCGCACCAAGGACAGACTTTATGGCATAAAATGCGGAATAGGCGATGCCTACAACAGAAGAAAGTACATTGGCTATTTTCTTTGCGATTTCCGGCATACGCTGTCCCATTCGTTCATTAAGCCACTGGATAAACTCCTGGAAGCGTTTAATAAAAGGATCCAGGTATTTGATTAGATAATATGCCACCCATTCCCGCAGCGCCTTCATCTTGACCTGCAGACTCTGGATGTCATACCCGATTTCCCTAATCCATTTAAATTGCTGTTCTGCATCCCCAGGAGTAGCCAATTCATCCATTTCCTGCCGGAGCCGGAAAAACTGTTCCCTCAGTTCCGGGATCCATGCGATGTCTTGTTCCGATACGCCCATGGTCTTCATGGCAACAGATAACGCTTTGGCGCTGTCACCGGTTATCCACATTTGAGCACCCAGACGCTTATACTGCATTTCCGCATCAGCAGTGCTTTTGACCAGATTCGCAGTAACCTTAACGACAGCAGAAAGGCTGAGCCCTACACCAACCGGAACTGCCATTTGAGCCATTCCTTTGAGTGCGCCAACAAGGTCATTGATAGCTGTTTTGGCAGTTTCAAAAGATCCTGTATCTAAATCCGCGCTTAGTCCAATTACATATTGCTCTAACGGTGTCACCCAATCACCTCCCGCTGGGCTTTGGTATTGAGGCCACGCTTGAAAGCCTCATATATTTCGTTGGGTGTGGCATTCGTCCCGGAAACATCAATTCGGATAATTCCAAAGCTGATACTGCTGCTCGAAGAACTGTTCCACTTTGGATCTGCCACTGCTGCAGCCGCGTAACTTGTAGAAGAAATTGCCGGAATGGAAAAGGCATCTGCATGCATACCGCCACCAAAGCCAGAACCTACCAGCCCCATTGTTCCACCGCTCGAATTACTGACACTGGTCATAGATGCCATGGCCTCTGATCCATTTGCCGCCCTTTCTTCTTCAACCGCAACGGACTGGTCCGCCGGACTTTCAAAGTCATGCAGCACCGTATCGGATGC
>OGIT01000589.1_pt1 | contig 14410 bp, 10 predicted proteins | sample 1571881 | NCBI WGS metagenome assembly OGIT01 (sample SAMEA2582101, study PRJEB24529) | metagenome | biome: Human gut stool | place: China | collected 2011 | reverse complement strand
GCATGGCTCGAAAGATTTGGGGAATCTTTCGAGGTGGAAATAGAGTCAAGTGAAGCTTAATGTCAAAAAGGGTTGTAAAAGCTGATTTATCAGCTTTTACAACCCACTCAACTACTGCGTCTTGCAAATAATAACTATAGAAACAAAGAAGCTGGGTACTTTTGTCCCAGCCTCTTTTATTTGCTACTACTTGATGTACTGCTTGAGGTACTTGTTGTACCGAAAAGTTTTTCGTACGTTGTTTTCGTATCTTTCGTGACGGCGATTTGGTTTAAGTCGAGCGGTGAACTAAAACCATTGATGTAACCTTGTGAGGTGTATTGATGAAGGTCATAGTCCAAATCAGTTTGTGGCGCAGCATCGTAATAACCAGTGTCAGAACCATAAGCAGGAATCCACACTGCATCGAAACCATCCACGGAAATTTCTTGTTCATCCATGAAATAAGTTCCAATGTAGATACCGACATTTTCCGCACCGAGTTTTTTGAGCTCTTTTAAGAAAGCCTGTACACCTTTATTCATGTCAGACATAGTCGCCTCTTCAACGTCAATCCAATAGAAAGTTGGACTGTAAGGTGAAGCATTCTCATAGAAAGTTTTTGCTTCCTCCTTCATCTCCTTGACGGTTGTACCGAGAGCGTAGCTATAAACGGCTACAGGAACATTTCGTTTCTGTAATTCTTTGATATGTGTCTTAAATGATTTATCAATACCAGTTGTATAAGCGGCATTGCTATCTTTACTGATTTGTGACCCTCCATAAACACGAACGATAGCACCAGAAATATTTTGAGATAAAGTATCATAGTCAATTTCGCTTGGAAGTTGCCAACCTGAGATATCAATAATCGGCTTAAGAACAAAATTTTCATCAGTTTCAGAAGTTGATGTAGTGGTAGTACTCGTGCTACTCACAGTTGGAATAGAATCCTTAGCTGAGGCTAGTTGTTGCTTTTGTAAACTGTCTGAGTGAGCTTTACCAATCACGAGAAATAGCCCACAGAGGGCAAAGAAAACTACAACAACGATGGGTTTTATTCGTCTTCTCATTAGTCATATTTTAGCGTAAAAAGGCTTAAAAATCAAAGCAATGCTCATTTTGTAATCATTTTGTCATATTTTTTAATATTTTATCTATGGACTGTTACAAAAGAAGTAATGCTAGTAAAGGCGCTGCAAATAGTCTGACAGCTATTTGTCATTGATAAGGCTTTCAATTTCTGTAACAATTGTTTCAGGTTCTGTTTTTGATGAAAAACGTTTGATGACATTGCCATTTTGGTCGATAAGAAATTTTGCAAAGTTCCATTCAATACGTTTGCCAAGCGGTCCCTTTTGTTCACTTTTTAGCCAATCATAGAGTGGGGCGGCTTCTTTACCGTTGACTTTAATTTTCGCAAAGCGAGGAAAAGTTGTCTGGTAATTCAAGGTGCAAAAGGTATTGATTTCGTCGGTGTTTCCTGGCGCTTGATTTAAAAATTGATTACAAGGAAAATCTAAAATTTCAAATCCTTTGTCATGGTAAGTGTCGTAAAGCTTTTGTAGTCCTTCGTATTGTGGGGTTAAGCCACAACCTGTTGCCGTATTGACAATGAGTAGGATTTTACCTTGGTATTTTGACAATTGGACATCGGAGCTGTCTTGGGCTTTGACAGTAAAGTCATAAAGATTAGTCATGATTAAGCTCCTTTGTATAAGCAATAATTTGGTCAACGGTATCACTTAAAAATTGAATGGTATCACGGAGTGGTAGCGCGGTGGAAATATCGGCACCAATTAATTTAGCAGTGTCAAGCGGCGTACGTGAACCACCTGATTTTAAGAAATTCAACCAGTCGTTAGCACCATTTGGATTATTTTTTAGATTAAGATACCCAGCAGTTGAAATAACCATACCTGCAGAATAAGTGTAGCTATACAACCCAGCATAATAATGACTTTGGCGCATCCAAGTTAAAGCAGCATCGTCGTCAATATCAATGGCATCACCCCAAAATTGGCTAAGAACATCTTTCATTATCTTGTTAAGTTGTGTAGCACCGAAGGTTTTTCCGTCTTCAATGAGATTGTAAACCTGGCGTTGAAAAGCAGCTTCGAGTAAGTGAGTGATAAAATTATGGAAATAAGTATCTGTCAAACGATGAGCGAGGGCAAAGCGTTTCTGACGTGGAGTGTCAAATTGTTTTTCGAGGTAATCGCTGAGCAGAAGTTCGTTGAAAGTAGAAGGAGCTTCGACGTAATAAGTTGACATATGGGTATTAAAGTAACTTTGATTGTTGTCTGAAAAGATAAATTGTCCAGAGTGACCAATTTCATGAATAAGTGTGTAAACATCAGACATACGACCAGTCCAACTCATTAAAACGTAGGGATGAACTTTGTAAGGGTCAGTAGCGTAGCCACCAGAATCTTTATTGGCATTAGCAGCAAAGTCAACCCAACGTTCTTCTTGATAACGTGAGACTTCTTGAGCATATTCGTTACCAAGTGGGGCAACGGATTTCATCACCAAATCATAAGCATCATCAATCGTAACCTCTGGATTAAGCTCGCTATCCAAGTCAAGCTTCCAGTCTGCAAAAGTCATTTTTTTAAGACCATTAACTTGAGCAACGTGTTTGAGGTATTTTTGCGCAACAGGAGCAAATTCTGTCATGATAAGGTCAATTTGACGGTCAAACATGTCACGGTTAACTTCTTGTTCGGCTAAGAGGTAATCAAAAACAGAGTCGTAACCTCGCATGTCAGCAATGATTTTTTCTGATTTAACTTGTGCTAGATAAGCACTTGCTGCGGCATTTTGATGTTTACGCAGTCCTGCAGAGAAAGAACGAAAGGCTTTTTCACGGACTTGAGCATTTTCATGATTTTGATAAAAATTTTCATAGGTGACAAAAGAGTTTTGATAGACCTTGCCATCAACTTCAAAATCTTCCATTTCAAAGTCACCTGCACGCATTTTGGTGTAGATATCTTCTGGCGCTTTAAAAACTTCACCAAGGTTCGTCAACGCTTTTTCAACTTCTGGGGAGATAAAATGACTTTTTTGAATTTTCGCTTGGCGAATAGCTGCGCTAAAATGCGGATTTTCTTCTAAAGTATCAAGAATTTCTAAGTCGGCAGTCGCTAGCGCAGTATCAAAGAAGCTTAACGCAACATTGGCTTTCGTGAAAAAATCAGCACCAGCTTGTGCAATCTGAGCAAATTCTTCATTGCTAAAGTCGCTGGTTTGCGGCATGAAAGAATAATTATCGATATGGCTCATCTCGATATAAATTTGTTCAATTTCATAAAGCGCTCTGGTAAAATCTTCCAAAGTAGCCAATTTCCCCTCGTAATTTCGTTTAAAAAGATTAATATCTTCTAGCGTTTTTTCGATACTTCGCAAAAAATCCTCAGGATCTTGATAAAGGGCACTTAAATCCCATAACTCATTTTCAGGAAATTCCGAACGTTTTTTTAATTCCATCTAGTATTACTCCTTTGCAAAACTTTTGTCATGGACCAGTATATCAGAAAATAACACCTAAACCAAAAAGAAAGTGTCCATTTTCTCAGAAAATCCTTGATGAATCGTTCAACATTTCTTTCAAAATTAAAAACGCTAACATCCTAATTGTTAATGTGTTTTGTTAGTTTTGTAGACATTTTGTCTCAAGATAAACGTCATTTAAAAAATCAGAAAATTTATAAAATAATGGACAATTTGACATAAATTGGGTTACTTTTGATGTAAAAAGTGGTATGATAGAGTAGTACGATTGTAATAAAGGATTAAAATCCGAACAAAAAGGAGTGAAGAGTGTGACAATCAAAAAACTGGAGAACAATAGCACCCAGTCGATTATTACCGAGGAAGTCAAAGTATTAAAAGACTTGCTTGATGAGGCAACTCATCAAATGGTTGGTGATGAGGTGTTTGCCAAAATTCAAAACATTGTTGAATTGTCGGCAAGTGATGAATACGTCAAACTTGAAAAATTAGTAGCTCAATTAACCAATGATGAAATGGTTGTAGTGTCTCGCTATTTTTCAATTTTGCCACTTTTAATCAACATTTCAGAAGACGTTGATTTTGCTTATGAAATCAATTACCAAAATAATACTAATCAGGATTATCTTGGAAAACTTTCTCTAACCGTAGATATGGTTTCAGAAAGCGAAAACTCTAAAGAAATCCTTGAGAATGTCAATGTTGTGCCTGTATTAACAGCTCACCCTACACAAGTTCAACGTAAGACAGTCCTCGAATTGACAAACCACATTCATGACCTTTTACGTAAATACCGCGATGTCAGAGCGGGTGTTGTGAACCGTGACAAATGGTACACTGATTTGCGCCGTTATATTGAAATCATCATGCAAACGGACATTATTCGTGAGAAAAAACTGAAGGTAAAGAATGAAATTACCAACGTTATGGAGTATTACAATACATCCTTAATTCAAGCGATTACCAAGTTGACTTCAGAGTACAAACGCTTAGCAGCTGAAAAAGGCATCGACTTAGAAGATCCAAAACCTATCACGATGGGAATGTGGATTGGTGGTGACCGTGACGGCAACCCATACGTAACAGCTGAAACACTTCGTTTATCAGCAACGGTTCAAAGTGAAGTCATCATTAATTACTACATTGAAAAATTAACAGGTCTTTATCGCACATTCTCACTTTCAACAACCTTGACTAATATTAGCCCAGAAGTTGAAAAATTAGCAGAGTTATCAAGCGATAAATCTATCTACCGTGAAAATGAACCTTATCGTAAGGCATTTAACTATATTCAATCAAAATTAATTCAAACCTTAATCGAATTAAAAGCTAGTCCAGCTATTTCTCAACGTGTTTTGGAAAGTAGCAACAGCATTAGTTCAGATGTTTACACAAGCACTAACAACGCTAGTGTCATTACAAAATACTTGCAAACAAAATTCTCTAAAGTTTCATCAGAACTTCAAGAAGAAATTCCAAGCTATAAAACAGCCAAAGAATTTAAAGATGATTTGCTTATCATCAAGCAGTCATTGCTTGACAATGGTGATGATGCGCTCTTGATAGGTGATTTCAGCGAATTGCTTCAAGCAGTTGAAGTCTTTGGTTTCTATCTTGCAATGATTGATATGCGTCAAGATTCAAGTGTTAACGAAGCCTGTGTCGCAGAATTGTTGAAATCAGCAAATATCGTTGAGGATTACAGCGCACTTTCAGAAGAAGAAAAAGTGAAAGTTCTTCTCAAAGAATTGCAAGAAGACCCACGTACATTGTCATCAACAAATGCTGAAAAGTCAGAACAACTTCAAAAAGAATTAGCAATCTTCCAAACAGCTCGTTACCTCAAAGATAAATTAGGTGATGAAGTCATTAAACAACACATCATTTCACATACTGAAAGTGTTTCTGATATGTTTGAGTTGGCTATCATGCTTAAAGAAGTCGGACTTCTTGATAATCAAAAAGCACGTGTTCAAATTGTACCACTCTTTGAAACAATCGAGGACCTTGAAAATTCACGTGCTATCATGGAAGAATATCTTGATTATGATATTGTTCGTCGTTGGGTTTCAGCAAACAAAGGTTACCAAGAAATCATGCTTGGTTATTCAGACAGTAACAAAGACGGTGGTTACTTATCATCTGTTTGGACACTTTATAAAGCTCAAAATGAATTGACTCGTATTGGTTCAGAACGCGGTATTAAAGTGACATTCATTCACGGTCGTGGTGGTACTGTTGGTCGTGGTGGTGGTCCATCATATGAAGCTATCACATCACAGCCATTCGGTTCAATCAAAGATCGTATTCGTCTCACTGAGCAAGGTGAAATCATTGAAAATAAATACGGCAATAAAGACGTTGCTTATTACAACCTTGAAATGTTGGTTTCAGCAACTATCGATCGTATCGTGACACGTATGATTACAAATCCAGATGAAATTGATGATTTCCGTGCTACAATGGACGGTATTGTTACTTACTCAAATAGCGTTTATCGTGATTTAGTATTTGGTAATCCACATTTCTACGATTACTTCTTCGAAGCAACACCAATCAAGGAAGTGTCAAGTTTGAACATTGGTTCACGTCCAGCTGCTCGTAAAACAATCACAGAAATTTCGGGTCTCCGTGCAATTCCTTGGGTATTCTCATGGTCACAAAGCCGTATCATGTTCCCAGGTTGGTATGGTGTTGGTTCAGCATTCAAAAACTTTATTGACGCTGAAGAAGGAAACTTGGCAAAACTTCAACATATGTATGAAAAATGGCCATTCTTCCACTCACTTCTTTCAAACGTTGACATGGTCTTGTCTAAATCAAATATGAACATTGCTTTCCAATATGCTCAGTTGGCAGAAAGCGAAGAAGTACGCGATGTCTTTAACACTATCCTTGACGAATGGCAATTGACTAAAAATGTTATTTTAGCAATCGAAAAACACGAAGATTTGTTGGAAGAAAACCCTTCGCTTCAAGCAAGCTTAGATTACCGCTTGCCATACTTCAACGTTTTGAACTACATTCAAATTGAGTTGATTAAACGTTTACGTCATGAAGAATTGGATGAGGATTACGAAAAACTTATTCACACAACTATCAACGGTATTGCTACAGGATTGCGTAATTCTGGCTGATATCAAAACATTCTGAAAGTCTGAGATTAACTTCTCAGACTTTTACTTTTTTTTAGAATCGAAAGATGATATAATGGCATATGATAAACTCGAATGTATGTAGGGGAATCTATGAAAATCGATAAAAGGCATTTATTAAATTATTCTATCCTTGTGCCTTATTTAATTCTGTCTGTTATTGGGTTGATTGTTGTCTATTCAACAACGAGTGCGACACTTGTCCAATATGGTCTTAATCCATTTGCGTCAGTATTAAACCAAGGTTTTTTTTGGATAGTCAGTTTAATTGCCATTCTTTTTATTTATAAACTAAAATTAAACTTCTTAAAAAATTCACGAACGCTGACTATGACAATGATGGTCGAAATCATTTTGTTGCTCATTGCGCGTTTCTTCACTAAAACCGTTAATGGTGCTCATGGTTGGATTGTCATTGGACCACTTAGTTTCCAACCAGCCGAATATTTGAAAATTATCATTGTTTGGTTTTTGGCATTTACCTTTGCAAGGCGTCAAGAATTGATTGAAACCTATGATTACCAAGCACTTACCAAGCGGAAATGGCTTCCTAGAAAATGGGGCGATTTGAAAGATTGGCGTGTTTATTCGTTAGTCATGATATTGCTAGTTGCTGCCCAACCTGACCTTGGAAATGCGGCAATTATCGTTTTGACAGCTTTAATCATGTATTCTGTTAGTGGGGTTGGTTATCGTTGGTTTTCAGCCATTTTAGCTATCGTAACAGCTTTGTCAGCTGCTTTCTTAGGTTTGATTGCGGTTGTCGGGGTTAAAACCATGGAAAAAGTACCAGTATTTGGTTATGTTGCCAAACGTTTCAGTGCCTTTTTCAATCCATTTGATGATTTGACGGACTCAGGACACCAGTTAGCACATTCATATTATGCTATGAGTAATGGTGGCTGGTTTGGGCGTGGTTTGGGAAATTCGATTGAAAAAGCTGGTTACTTACCCGAAGCAACGACAGACTTTGTCTTTTCAATTGTCATTGAAGAACTTGGTTTAATTGGTGCGGGTCTTATTTTAGCATTGCTATTCTTTTTGATTTTACGTATTATGCACGTGGGGATTAAAGCTAAAAATCCTTTCAACTCTATGATTGCTCTTGGCATCGGCGGAATGATGCTCATGCAAACTTTTGTGAACATCGGAGGCATTTCAGGGCTTATTCCGTCAACTGGTGTTACCTTCCCATTCTTATCCCAAGGGGGGAATAGCTTGCTGGTTTTATCAGTTGCTATCGGCTTTGTGCTAAATATTGATGCTAATGAAAAAAGAGAAGAAATTATCCGCGAAGCAGAAGAAGAGTTAAAAAACAAAGAAATAACACAAGAATACAACGATAACGTTATCGACTTAGACAGTTTTTATTAGAAAACCTCCCCTTTGCGGGAGTTTTTTTGTAACCAATTATTCACACCGTTTTAAAAATATTGATGGTATTAGTTCCCTTTTGAAGAGTATTAGGGAAATTATTCAATAATTCGTCCCATGTCAGTTAGTCAAATTGAAAGATTAGAAGAAAGAGATATTCTGATAGCTCCAATTATACACATGAATCTCTATAAATTCCCAACCTTTTTACTGCTTCAGCTAAGACAGTAAGTATGAAAGTAACATAAGAGATTAGTAAGGTTACAGAAATGACTGGACAAGCTGTAGAAGTAGCTATTACATTTGATAAACCGTACGTTTATTAAAGAATTACAGAAATGGTACTTGATAACTTTTTCTGGAGTTATTTTGACTGGGTGTGCATTTTATCCAACTTGAAGATAAGGATTAGATGTACCCTTCGAATATCGGATAGAGCATCACAATTCAGCCATATCACACACTTACGAAATAAAGAAATCATAAATAAAATAGTAAAATACTTGCAATTCCCGCATAATTTGTTAAAATAGTAGGGTAAAGTTAGACTGTATTGCCTACTGTCTATCTATAAAATATATTTTATTGGAGGCTTTTACCCAAATGGCAAAAGAAAAATACGATCGTAGTAAACCACACGTTAACATTGGTACAATTGGACACGTTGACCACGGTAAAACTACTTTGACAGCTGCAATTACAACAGTTCTTGCTCGTCGTCTTCCAAGCGCAGTTAACCAACCAAAAGACTACGCTTCTATCGATGCTGCTCCTGAAGAACGCGAACGCGGTATCACAATCAACACTGCACACGTTGAATACGAAACTGCTAAACGTCACTATGCTCACATCGACGCTCCAGGACACGCGGACTACGTTAAAAACATGATCACTGGTGCTGCCCAAATGGATGGTGCTATCCTTGTAGTAGCTTCAACAGATGGTCCAATGCCACAAACTCGTGAACACATCCTTCTTTCACGTCAAGTTGGTGTTAAATACCTTATCGTCTTCATGAACAAAATTGACCTTGTTGATGACGAAGAATTGCTTGAATTGGTTGAAATGGAAATCCGTGACCTTCTTTCAGAATACGATTTCCCAGGTGATGATCTTCCAGTTATCCAAGGTTCAGCTCTTAAAGCTCTTGAAGGTGACACTCAGTACGAAGATATCATCATGGAATTGATGGACACTGTAGATGAGTACATTCCAGAACCAGAACGTGATACTGATAAACCATTGCTTCTTCCAGTCGAAGATGTATTCTCAATCACTGGACGTGGTACTGTAGCATCAGGACGTATCGACCGTGGTACTGTTAAAGTCAACGACGAAGTTGAAATCGTTGGTATCCGTGAAGACATCCAAAAAGCTGTTGTTACTGGTGTTGAAATGTTCCGTAAACAACTTGATGAAGGTCTTGCAGGGGATAACGTTGGTGTTCTTCTTCGTGGTATCCAACGTGATGAAATCGAACGTGGTCAAGTTCTTGCTAAACCAGGTTCAATTCACCCACACACTAAATTCAAAGGTGAAGTTTACATCCTTACTAAAGATGAAGGTGGACGTCATACTCCATTCTTCAACAACTACCGTCCACAATTCTACTTCCGTACAACTGACGTTACAGGTTCAATCGAACTTCCAGCAGGTACTGAAATGGTAATGCCTGGTGATAACGTAACTATCGACGTTGAATTGATTCACCCAATCGCCGTTGAACAAGGTACTACATTCTCAATCCGTGAAGGTGGACGTACTGTTGGTTCAGGTATCGTTTCAGAAATCGAAGCTTAATTTTAGTTAATTAATTAAGTTCCCAGATAACAATTATTAGTCAGATAGTAATTGTGGAAGAGTCCCGTAAGGGGCTCTTTTTGTGATTTCTTTGAGGTTTGTCGCTAAAAATCCCGTCGAACCTTTAAAACCTGCTAAAAATATGATAAAATAGGGGAGTAAATAAAAAAAGAAGAGGTATGTGAAATGTCACGTAAACCATTTATCGCTGGTAACTGGAAAATGAACAAAAATCCAGAAGAAGCTAAAGCATTCGTTGAAGCAGTAGCTTCTAAATTGCCTTCATCAGAACTTGTTGAAGCTGGTATTGCAGCTCCTGCACTTGACCTTTCAACAGTTCTTGCTGCAGCTAAAGGTTCAAACCTTAAAGTTGCTGCTGAAAACTGTTACTTTGAAAACGCTGGTGCTTTTACTGGTGAAAACAGTCCTCAAGTATTGTCTGAAATGGGAACTGACTACGTTGTAATCGGTCACTCAGAACGTCGTGAATACTTCCACGAAACTGACGAAGATATCAACAAAAAAGCTAAAGCAATCTTTGCTAACGGTATGCTTCCAATCATCTGTTGTGGTGAGACTCTTGAAACTTACGAAGCTGGTAAAGCTGCTGAATTCGTAGGTGGACAAGTTTCAGCTGCTCTTGCTGGATTGTCAGAAGAACAAGTTTCTTCACTTGTTATCGCGTACGAACCAATCTGGGCTATTGGTACTGGTAAATCAGCTAGTCAAGATGATGCACAAAAAATGTGTAAAGTTGTTCGTGACACAGTTGCAGCAGACTTCGGTCAAGTAGTAGCTGATAAAGTTCGCGTTCAATACGGTGGTTCAGTTAAACCTGAAAATGTTGCAGCTTATATGGCTTGCCCAGACGTTGATGGTGCCCTTGTTGGTGGTGCATCACTTCAACCAGAAAGCTTCCTTGCTCTTCTTGACTTTGTAAAATAATCAAGAAACATTGAAGTCATTTAAACCTACTTGCCTTAGGACAGGTAGGTTTTTTTGTGCTTTCTTTCTTGGTTATAGGTTTGAGTGATAAAAAATATAGTTTGTAAAGTAAAGAACAACAAATTTGGAAGTTTAGTTCCAAATAAAAAACCTTGAAACGTTTGGGTTCCAAGGTGTCATTTTTAATGACGTCTCAATATTTTTTTGAGATTATGAATTAATTTGTATTTGAGTGGATGAGGATAGTAACGGAAAGTTCCCATTTTTCGGGTAATGTAGCCATTGTAGTTTTGTTTAAAGCGTAGAACGCCGTCTGAACCGTCAAATTCTCCTGTAATGCCAAGAAGATTATAAGTTGTAATGCCACGTTTTATGGCTTCTAACATGACGTATTCTTGAAGCAGGGCAGGTGCGTAGAATTTACTGAACTCAGGGTAAGAACCTGAGAAGAGATAGACAGCTTCCTGTTTGGTATAAACAAATAGGCTTCCTGCAAGGACAATGTTTTGTGAACCGTACTTGCCAATGAATTCTTTAGCTTCTGCCATGCGTGTGTCAAATGTCGCAGATTGACTGGATAATTCGCGAAGCTGATTTTGTTTCTTTTCAGAAACATTGTTATTTTCAATGGCAGTTCGGAGTTTTTCGATTCGTTGGTCAAGTTTGGCTTTATCAGTTTCAAGGTGTGCTAAATAATCTTGAAAATTCAAACTTGCAACCATGAATTCACAAGAATCTCCAAAGCTATCATAGAAATCTTGGTAATAATCAAGAGATTTATCATCGTAATCTCTGCGATCTGATGTAGCAGAAGTGATTTCCTTGAAAAGCGGCAATTCATCACGGTTAAGTTTTCGTAAGGTGATGCCGAAGGTCTTAGCTTTTTTGACCAATGGACGCCCTTTTTTGCTAAATGATTTTAGTAACGTTTTTTCATCTAAGTCAGTCAAATCTTTGACATAATGCCAGTCAGGCTCACCACCTGGGTAACCAGTCAAAAGCCCATCGTGTTGATAACCGAGTGATAGAAAATCGTCTAATAGTGCCGTGTTTTCTTGGTCGGTTGGCTGACCAGTAGTGTCAAAATGCTGATAGGTGTCATAAGGTTTGACCAGTAATTCAAGAGCTCCATTTTCTTTAGCATAGCTTTGAAGTTCTTGGTAGAATTGTTTCAGATAGTGTTTATCGCGTGAAACAGGACCAGAGTTGATTTCCATGTGGAGCCCACCTGTCATTGGCAAGCTAAAGAGAACGGCAGCAACTTGTAGTGTCTCTTCAGCTTTTAGTCCAAGATAGTCTACTTGGTACCCACGTTTTTTTAATAAATCCGCCATCTCTACAGATTGCATAAACGATTTGTAAGAGACGGTGTTACAAAAAGTCTCAAAAACTTTTTTTTCGATAATCTCAAGAGAGGTCATTAATGGCTATTTCTCCTTTGTTTGCGAATATTGTAAGCCAAGTTTGAAAGTTTGTAAAGGAATGGATTGACTGGGATGTTAAATTCTCCAATAAATTCTTCAATAGTTGGGTTGAAGTTTGATTTAAATTTAGTTAAACCGTCATCAAGTGTTCCTTCAACACCACCCATATTTGCCCAAATAATATCGTCAGCGTAAGCATCTTCAAATACTTTTGGATAAAGGGAATATTGTGGGTAGAATTTCTTGAATTCATCATTCATACCAGCATAAAGCATTTCCATGACATTACCAAATGATACAGATAAAATACCTGCAATGATGAGTTCATCTGGATATTTTTCAACAAATTCTTCAAACTCAGTAATGTATTTTGTAACAGAATTTTTTTGTTGTGTTAACTTAGTCAAACGTTTTTTCTGATGTTCAGCAGTTTCAGACAAATCTTTTTCGATTTGAGCGAGTTGTTCTTTGTATTCAGCTAGACGTTTTGGCAAGTTAACTTTGGCAAGGTGTAGATAAGCATCATCACCATATGTTTCCATCATTTTATGGAAATAATCTTCATTACGAAGGGCAACGCCTTTACGATTTTCAGTAAGAGCGACGACATCAGCGAAAGCTTTAACGTCATCGATTGTACCACGGCTAGTGATGACACCACGGTGAATAGCATCTTTCATCAAACGTTTTGTGTGTTTAGGGAAAGTTGCTGTCATGTCTTCTTGGGTATAGACATTTGCTTGGAAACGAGGTTGGATACTTTCAGCAATTGTTGTTGTGCGTCCAGTCCATTGGCAACCCGCTGCTTTCAAGTTGTCAATAGCAGTAAGTGTGTCTTTGTTTTCATCAACTTCTTCACCGATTTTGTATTGTTTAAGCAGTAAAGCAGGGTCCATTTTGATGAAGAGGGAGCGTTTTGTTTTACCATACTTCTTAAGTGAGCTGATGACAAAGGCAACGAGTTCTTTGTCACTGTAATCCATGATTGGTCCACGAGGGATATAAAGCATGGTAAAGCCAAGTGGCAAAGCTTTGATAAGGATAGAAGCAGAAGCAACTAAGGCATCATCTTTGTAGAAACCAATGCGTTCGTTTTCCCAATTATCTTTAATTTTTGCCCAATTTGATGATTGTAAAAGGTTTGTTTGGTTACTTGATTTTGCAAAATTATCGTGTTCTTCCGCAGAAATACCGATTTTATAGCTATACATTATTTTAAGACCCACTCTCTAAGGGCGTATGCAACGCCACTTTCTTCATTTGATTTTGTAATATATTTAGCGATTTCTTTGAGTTCTGGTGTACCATTTTCCATGACAACAGGGTTACCAACGGCTTCAAGCATGGCACGGTCGTTTTCAGCATCGCCAATAGCCATGGTTTGGTCTTTGCTAAGTCCCATTTTTTCGGCAAGGTGTGTAATGGCATTGCCTTTGCTAGCAGTTTTGTTCATGAATTCTAGGTAGAATGGGGTTGATTTGACAATGGTGTATTTGTCATAAAATTCTTGTGGAATTTTAGCGATTGCAGCATCAAGAATTTCAGGTTCATCGATATACATGGCCTTAACGAATTCCTTGTCAGCTACCTCTTCAGGTGTACGATAGTAAATCGGCATATGAACAAGTGTAGACTCATGAACCGTGTAGCGTCCAATGTTGCGATTACTTGTGTAGATACCATCTTTAGTAATGGCGTGAGAATGAACACCAAGCTTGTTAGCCAAAACCTCAATATCAAGGTAGTCTTCGTATGAGAGTGTCTCACGAATCAATTCATTACCAGTAGAAGTTTCTTGGACAAGACCACCATTGAAGGTGATAACATAATCCCCGTCTTGGTGGAGGTTAAGCTCCTCAAGAAGTGGAAGAACTCCTGGAATAGGGCGACCAGTCGCGATAACAACCTTTACACCAGCAGCTTTAGCATCTTGGATCGCTTGAAAGACTTCCGGTGTAACTTGACGTTGGCTATTTAAAAGCGTTCCATCAATATCAACAGCAATAAGTTTAATAGACATAATAGTTACCTGTTTCGTTTAGTTAGTTTCCCTTCTATTTTACTAAAATTTAGGCGCTTTGTCATAGTTCTTCCTGAGAAAAGTATTATTGTCTCTTTAAAGAAGTAGATTAGGTAAGAATTGCCCAAATGCTTTTTAATTGGTAAAATAAGGTCAGACAAATAAAGGAGAGATAAAGGGATTCGAGTAACCAACCA
>OGIT01000566.1_pt1 | contig 14869 bp, 9 predicted proteins | sample 1571881 | NCBI WGS metagenome assembly OGIT01 (sample SAMEA2582101, study PRJEB24529) | metagenome | biome: Human gut stool | place: China | collected 2011 | reverse complement strand
AGTCCTGAGCAGCGGTTCCACCGGCCTCCCCAAGCTGATGTTCAGGACCTATGCCAGCTGGGGAGGTTTCTTTCCGGAACAGGACCGGAAATTCCAGGTAGAACGGGATACGGTGGGCTTCTGTGAAGGGAGCATGAGCTTTACCGGAAATCTGAACCTATGGGCCCAGCTGCTCCATGCCGGTGCTACCCTGGTGCTGGCCTCTACCCTCCGGAGCACCCGGTGGAAAGCCCTGCTGGACCGGTATCCAGTGACCCTGCTGTACCTGGTTCCGGTGAAATTGAAGCTGCTGCTCCAAGTGCTGGACCGGGCCTATCCGGAGATGAAAACGGTGCTGGCGGGATCCCAGCTGCTGGATGGAGAAACAGCTGGAGCCATGAAGGAATATTTCCCGGGCAGCCGGATCCTGCTGTATTACGGAGCCAGCGAATTGGACTATATTACCTGGCTCACCTATGAAGAATTGCTGGCCCATCCCCAGAGTGTGGGGAAGCCCTGTCCTGGGGTGAAGGTGGAAATCCGGGAAGGGCTGATCTATATCGATACCCCTTACAGCGTGGCCGGTATGTCCAGGCCCTGTACCCTGGAAGACATGGGATATTTCGACGAGGATGGGTACCTGATCTTCCTGGGACGCCAGGGACAGGTGGTCAACAAAGGGGGCCTGACCATCAGCTGCAGCCGGGTGGAACAGGCTCTGCTCCAGGTGCCCGGGGTCCGGGATGCCAGCGTGGTCCCGGTACAGGATTCCCAAAGAGGGGAAGAACTGGGGGCAGCCGTGGTGCTGGAACAGGGGATGACACTGGGGATACTGCGCCGGGCCCTCCATCAGGAATTGCTCCAGGGAGAGATTCCCGGCCGCTGGATCAGGGTGGAACAGCTGCCTTTGAATGGAGTAGGGAAGGTGGATGGACGGAAAATCCGTACCTGGCTGGAACGGAGAGAAAGATCCAGCCGAAAAATAGACTGATAGATAGAACTGGGAACAGACAAGTGCAGCGATGAAAAAAGGATGCAGATATCTTTTGGAAGGTGTCAGCATCCTTTTTTGTGTGGAAAAAGCCAAAAGGAAAATACAGCAGGAAAAAATCCGGTAAGGAAAAAAACACAGCCGCCCCGCTGTAAAAATGTGAACTCTTTCACAAAATTTTTTCTTATGGAATTGTAAAAAATAATTGAAGTATGGACAGACTTCTGGAAAAAAGACCGGAAAAGACAGGACTTTTTTGAAAAATGGAATCAAATCCCTCCAAACAGTAAAAATATGTGATTATACTGAATGTAAACATGTTTACAAATATTTAGATTGTAATGATAAAAGCCATGTACTATAATACTGGCGACTTCAAAGAGAAAATGAAAAAATGGCCGGAAAGGAGCGGGAAGAAAAGGAATCAAGGGTTTTTGTTTGCTTTTTACTGCAATTACATAAAAATATACAGTAGCATGGAGAAAGGAGCTTGTTGTGAATAAGATCTATAAGGTGATTTGGAGCCGCGCAAAGAACTGTTATGTGGTGGTGTCGGAACTGGCCGGTAGCCATGTGAAAAATAATTCTGGCAATCGGACGAAAGTGTTAGCTTCTGCTGTTTTAACGGTGAGTCTGCTGGCATCGTTTCCAGCAGATTCTTTAGCAGCGGACACCGCGACCGGTGCGGGGGCTGGCGTAGCATATGGTACAGGGAGCAATGCGCCGAAAGCAGAGAACGTGGCCATCGGCAAAGGGGCAACGATCAGCTATCAGGGAGGTGTGGGCCAGCCGTCTACCGGTGACATCGCCATCGGCGGAGGGGCCCGTACCCTGAATTATATCGATCAGGGCGGCGGCATCGCCATCGGGATGAATGCCTTTGTGGAAAATATGGTAGGCGGTCTGGAGCGTTCTTTTGATTTCAATCAGGCTGGATACAACAGTATCTTTGGAATGCCCTATGGGCTTCCGAAGGATCCTACGAAAATGGTCACTGGGCTGGCCATCGGGCAGAACACATATGCCCGATCTGGCAGCGTAATGCTGGGGACACATAATTATAAAGGGGCTTTAGGGGATATAACCGTCGATACGGCCAGTACCAAATCCTATAATATGAGTTTGTTTTCAACTACATTGGGAGCCAACAGTTTTTCAAACGGCTTGTTCTCTTCCGTTACAGGGGCGTATTCGATTGCTTCTTCTGATTACAATACGAATACGCTTGCTGCAGGAAAAAATTTCGGTGCTACCATAACCGGTGCCCTGAACAGTATTGAATCAGCGACGGCTTCTTCTTCCTATGCGGGTGTAGCCAACAGTATCGTAGGTACGGCCAACCGGGAATTCAATTCCAATGGCGCCTTGATTTTCGGGGCCGGCAATGAAATCACCAATTCTATTACTGATATTTCAGCACCGACAAGCAGTGGTGATTCTGCCCAGGCATTGCAGAAAACCTTGATGGCCAGTGTGAAAAAATCTGCAAGCGGCGGGGCCACACTGGCCATTGGGGGAGGCAATAAAGCCGACTATACCCAGAAAACCTCCATCATCGGGGTCAATAACACAGTGACCGGGACCAGCGGTTCTGTCAGCAGCTACAATATGGTGAACGGGTATAAGAATACGGCTTCCAATGTGCAGCATGTGTCCGTCATCGGATCCGGCAACACCGTCAAGGATACGGATACGGCCCTGCTGCTGGGGGACAACCGGACCCTTTCCGGAGCTACCAACAGCCTGGTAATCGGCTCCGCAGACAACGTGACCACCACGGATCAGCAGGATGTGGTGGTCCTGGGACACAATGCCAATGCCACAGTGGCCGGAGGTGTGGCCCTGGGCAGCGGGTCCCTGGCTGCGGTGGAAGCTGGAGCTGCTGGGTATGATCCTTCCACCCGGCAGGCTTCCACAGATACCTCTTCCGCTTGGGTGGCAACGGGAGCGGCTGTGTCAGTGGGCAAGGGAACGGAACTGACCCGGCAAATCACCAGTGTAGCTGCAGGGACCCAGGATACGGACGCAGTGAACGTGGCCCAGCTGAAACAAGCTTTCCAGGCTGCGGCAGAAGTCGCTAAACCTTCTGTCGTCTCTGCCGGAGACAACATTTCCGTCCAGAATACGGCCGGAGCCGGGGAAGCGGCCAACTATCAGGTTTCCCTGAAAAAGGACATCACGGTGGATTCGGTGACGGCCCAGACTGCTTCCGTAGGAGGCATCCAGCTGAATCAGGGAAACAGCGGGACCAACGGCGGACTCCAGAATACCACCTGGGATCCGGACCAGATTGTTTCCGGTCAGGCGGCGACGGAGGACCAGCTAAAAGCCGTGACGGCCAATGTGGTTTCTTACGATGACGCTTCCCACAGCTCCATTACCTTGAACCAAGGCGGCAGCAGTACCGTCATCAAAAATGTGGGAGACGGGTCCGTGGCAGAAGGTTCCAAGGAAGCCGTCAACGGAGGACAGCTGTATCGGACCAATCAGGCCGTGGAAAAGAATGCCGGGGATATCCGGAACCTGGGAAGCTCCGTGAATAAGCTGGGCAGCCGGCTGAATCGGGTAGGCGCAGGCGCAGCTGCCCTGGCGGCCCTCCACCCTCAGGATTTCGATCCCGATGATAAATGGGATTTTGCTGCTGGATACGGCAATTACAAGGACGCTCATGCAGCTGCCATCGGTGCCTTCTATCGGCCTTCCGAAGACACTTTGATCAGTGTGGGCGGCAGCTTTGGCGGAGGGGAAAACATGGTCAATGCCGGGGTCACCTTCAAACTGGGCCAGCACAACCATGTGACCCGGTCCAAAGTGGCCATGGCCAAAGAAATCATCGATCTGCGGGCCACTGTGGAAATGCTGAAGAACCAGAATGCCCAGATCCTCCAGACCCTGAAACTCCAGGGGACACCGGCTGTCAAGCCGTTGGAGGGGAACTTCAGCGATGTGCCGGAAACCCACTGGGCGTACCAGTATGTGGAAGGCCTCCGGGAACGGGGCTATCTGCAAGGGTACCCAGATGGAGAATTCAAAGGAGACCGGACCATGACCCGGTACGAATATGCGGCCATCATCTATCGGGCACTGCAGAACGGAGCTCCGGTGGATGCAGGCATGGCCAGATCCGTGGAAGAATTCAAGCCAGAACTGACCCAAGTCCAAGAAGCCGAACGGTTCCGGGTGGACCGGATTTCCGGGAAGGACAATGACCGGCACAAAGTGGAACGGGTCCGGGTCAACAGCAAAGAGAACAAAGAGAAAAAAGAATATCGGGATGTCTATGGATCCCGGATCCAGCGGGACGAAAAGTAAAAGACAGCGGGAGTGGAAAATACCGTCCACTCCCGCTGTCTTTTAGGTTTCTTGAAATATAGAATCGACTTATGGAAAATGATCGTCAGCTTCTTGCAGAAAGTGCTTCTCTGGCTTTTTTCTGCCGGACAGAATCCGTGAACAGCTGGATCAGCCTTTTGGTGTAGACTGGCAGATATTTGTCTTTCCGAGTGACGATGGAATAAGGGATGCTCCGGCAATTTCCGATCCGGAAGTACCGTACTTCTTTTGTATAGGAAAAATGGCGGATGTACTGTTCAAAATTGAAGGCAATCCCCATGCCTTCAGCAGCCATCTGGGAAGCTGTTTCCAGATTGGAAAGGATGATGCTCCGGCGGGGCGTGATCCCTGCTTGGTGCAAAAATGTATCTGTGTAAATCCGGGATGACTGTTCCGGCAGCTGCAGGATAAAACATTCGTCCTGCAGCAAAGCCAGATCCAGCCAGAAAATACCGGGAGAAAGTTCTTTGGCCTTTTGGCAGGCTGGATGTCCGGCTGGTAGTACGACGTCCAGATAATCTTCATAGAGCGGCTCATAGTGCAGTATGGGCTGCTCCTTTTTTGTGTTGGCAATGATAAAATCCAGCTGTCCATGGAACAGTCCTTGATAGGCCGGTTCAGAAGGCAGTTCATGGGCCAGGACTTCCACTTGGGGATATTCTTTCATAAATTGATGGAGGACTGGCGGAAGGAGCCAAGAAGTCCGCCGTAGATGGATGCCAAATTCAATCTTTCCGGTTATGCCTTTGACCAGGTCTCCCAAGCGTGCCTGGTATTCTTCCTCCAATTGGACCATCTTTTCGGCTGTTTCCAGGTAGAGGGCTCCCGCGGCCGTGGGAACAAAGGATTTTCCCAGCCGGTCGAATAGTTTTGTGCCCAGCTGATGTTCCAGGGTACTTAAAAAAACGCTGAGAGTGGGAGGAGTTACATGCAGTGCTTCTGCTGCTTTTTTTATGCTGCGGTGTTTTCCGAGGGCCAGTACGTAATGCTGTTCGCGAAGTTCCATATACATCTCCTAAATTAGATAAAAATTAATTTTAAATTTGAAATATTTGTCTTGAACTAATTATAGAATAATCTATAATAAAAAACAAGAAAAAACAGATTATTTACATAAGGAGGCACGTTTATGATGACAGAAAGAATTTCTGCAGAGAATTTGATGCAGCATGTAAGGTATCTCAGCGGATTTGAAAAATTATCGGGCAGCCGGGGAGCCCATCAGGCTGTGGAGTATATAACTGATGTCCTGCATAAGAATGACGTCCCAGTTGAAATCTACCGGTTCCAAGAGTACCTGTCAAATCCAATCAGCAGTATGCTCCAACTCCAGGATGGGCAGGTCATCCGGTCAAGGCCCCGTTCTTTTTCCCTGAATCTGCCGAGAGGCTTGAAAGGAGAACTGGTCTATGATGATTCTCACTGGAAAAAAAGCTGACCCCTTTGGAGGTATCCAAAAGGCTTGCAGGGATGAAGGGGAAAATCGTCCTCAGCCATGGTTTTGATGAACGCTATGCCAAACAGTTGGAAAAAGCGGGAGCCCTGGCATGGATCCAGATATGGGATTCTCCGGAGACAGAAATCCATGAAGATACCGTAAGCTCCGTATGGGGTACACCGGATCTTGATTCTTCCCTTCTGCTGCTGCAAATCCCTGTCCTTTGTGTGAACCTTCCAGATGGGAACCGTCTGATTCAATATGCGAAAGAGGCAGCGCATGAGGTCTTTCTTTCCACTTGTGTTGAAACAGCCGTTCAAGAAGTGGAAGTACCCGTTGCCTTGATCCAGGGGGAGTCTGAAGAGTTTGTACTGGTTTCCGGCCATTATGATACTTGGTATGCCGGAGCTATGGATAATGTGACAGCTAACGCTGCATGCTTGGAAATAGCCCGTGTCCTTCAGAAAGGGGATAAGCCTCGGAGAACGGTGCGGATTGCCTGGTGGGCTGGCCATTCCAACGGCAGATATGCTGGTTCCGCCTGGTATTATGATCATTTCTTCCAGGATTTGAGAAAACATTGTCTGGCCCATATCAATTCGGATCTGATTGGTTCTCAGCTGGGCGAAGTTGCAACGGTCATTACTACAGGCCTGGAAGGCAGGAATTTTGAAAAAGAGTTGATCCGCACGGTTGATCCCCAAGCGCCTGTGGCATTCAAACGGTTTGGCCGAGGGGCCGATCAAAGTTTCTGGGGAGCCGGTATCCCTTACAATCTCATGACCCGGTATGAGGTCCTTCCAGAAAAGCGCACAACCACGGCGCCGGGAGGAAGTCCCTGGTGGCATACAAAGGAAGATACCTTTGAAAAGGTCAGTCCGGAGGTCTTATTGAAAGAGACCAAGATTTTCTTGGAAAATGTGGCGTTATTTGCCGGACAGGAAATCCTTCCAGTGGATTTCTCTGGATATTTTGGGCAGATGATCGAACGGCTCCAGTCCGTCCAGGAACAGAGCGATGACTGCTTTGATTTTTCTCCCTGCATAGAAGCTGTGAAAAAAATCCAGGAAAAAACCACTGCCTTATATAGGCAGCTGTCAGGGGAAGCCAGGAACCGGCTGGTCAAGCTGGTAGGCGGAACGATGAACTGGCTGATGCAGACCTATGGGTCTCCTTATGGACAGGATTTGGCCTATGCGTATGGGATGTTTCCCCATTTGACAGCCGTGGCAGGCTCTTATCGGAAAAATACGGATCCAGCTGGATTCCTCTTTTTACAGACTGAATTCCAGAGACAGAAGAATAGGCTGCTCACGGAATTGGAACTCTTGGAAGAAAAAATAGGCTGGTTTGGACAAGCATGATGTGAAGCAGAAAGGAAGAAAAAATGGGACCATTGAAACAGGCTATCGAAAAAAATATTACAGGACGGGCGGCCGGACTGATCGCCATGGCTGACCAAATCCATGGATATAAAGAAATTTCCTATCAGGAGTACCGGTCTGCGAAACTGATCGAAACCTATCTGGAACAGAATGGCTTTCAAGTAGAAACTGGAGTGGGGGGGCTTCCCACTGCATTCCGGGCAGTTTATGAACAGGGAGAAAAGGGACCATCCATCGGCCTCCTGTGTGAATATGATGCGCTGGCTGGGCTGGGCCATGGCTGTGCCCATCATTTGCAGGCACCAGCCATCCTGGGAGCAGCCTGTGCTGTCAAAGAGTGTCTGAAAGATTTCCCTTATCGATTGGTGGTTTATGGGACTCCGGGAGAAGAAACCTCGGGCGGTAAGATTACCATGGTCAAGAATGGCTGTTTCCAGGATATCGATGTGGCACTGATGGTCCATGGCGGGGATCATACCCAGGTGGATGTGAAAAGCATGGCCCTGGTGACGGCTCACGTGGCTTTCCACGGTGTTGCTGCCCATGCTGCCATTGCTCCTGACAAAGGCCGCAGCGCCCTGGATGCCATGATCCTGATGTTCAATGGCATCGAGTTCCTTCGGGAGCATATCACGGAGGATTCCCGGATCCATTATACGGTGGATGAAGTCCCAGGCCATCAAAATTCTGTACCTTCTCTGGCAAAGGCATCCATGGATATCCGATCCTATAATTCTTTGTATCTGGATGGATTGGTGGATCGGGTGAAAGATATTGTCAAAGGAGCAGCTCTGATGACCGGGACGACCTATGATATTTCCTGGGATGACCGTTTTGAAAGCAAGGTGCCTGCCCGGTATCTGAATCAGCTGGTGATGGACAATGCCGAATGGCTGAAGGCACCAGCCATGGCTCCTGCCCGGGAGAAAACTGGTTCCACTGACTTTGGCAATGTAACGTTCAGTGTTCCAGGGACTTGCCTGAGGCTGGCCTTTGTGGATCCGGGAATCCCTTCCCACACAGTGGAATGGGTAGAACAAGGGGTGGGGGAAAGAGCCCACGCTGCCATGCTTATGGGAGCCAAAGCCATTGGCATGACTGTCTGCGACCTGATCGCGGAACCTGAAAAGCTGCAGCAGGTACAGGATGAATTCCGGCAGAATAAAGCGGCCATGGCAAAGGCATAAAGGAGGATGGGGAGAAATGACAAACGGAAAAACAAAGAAAAAAATGACGGTTCCTTCTTCTTACGTGATCATCTTTTCAGTCATTGTACTGATAGCCATCTTGACTTGGTTCATCCCAGCCATCAAGCATGCTACCCTGGGGATGACACTGATGGCTCCCATCCACGGGTTTAAAAATGGCGTTTCTGTCATCTTGTTCATCCTGATCATTGGCGGGTATTTGCGGATTGTCAATGAAACGAAATCTCTGGAAGTGGGTATCGGAAGCATTGTCAAACGGCTGGAAGGCCGGGAAGTCTGGATGATTCCCGTCATCATGTTCATCATTTCTTTGGGAGGGACTACCTATGGACTTTCCGACGAAGCCCTGCCTATTTATCCGCTGCTGATCAGTGCCATGCTGGCCTGTGGCTTTGACAGCGTTACGGCTACAGCTACCATCCTGTGCGGGATCATTTCTGGGGTATCCGGCTCTACCATCAATCCGTTTTCCATCAGCGCAGCCATTGATGCCCTGAAAGAGACCGGAATCCAGCCCAACCAGGGGCTTATCTTGGGGATGGGGACGGTGGTCTGGCTGTCCTCCTATCTGATTTCCTGTCTGTATACCATGCGCTATGCCCTGCGGGTGAAAAAAGATCCTTCTCGTTCCGTCCAATCGGCTGCAGAACGGCAGCAGGCCATGGAAATCTTTGGAAAAGAGGCAGAGGCAGCTGAAAATATGGAGCTGACCCCTGCCATGAAGAAAACCCTGAAGCTGTTCGGGCTTTCCTTTGCCATTATGATCATGGGACTCGTGCCCTGGCAGGCTTACCAGATCCATTGCTTCGATGGCTGGTCTGCCTTCCTTACGGGGACACCTCTTGGAAAATGGTATTTCAATGAACTTTGTGTGTGGTTCCTGGTGATGAGCTTTGTCATCGGCTTTTTCAATCATTTCGATTCACGGAAAATCATGAAGCTGTTTGTGGCAGGGGCTGGCGACCTGGTGGGGGCTGCCCTGATTGTGGGACTTTCCCGGGGTGTCTCTGCCATCATGAAAGATACGGGCTTCAATACATATCTGCTGCAGGTGGGGACCCAAGCCCTTTCCGGAGTACCCAGTGCGTTGTTTTCTCCTCTTTCCTATATCTTTTACAGTGGCTTCACTTTCCTGATTACATCGACTTCCGGCCTTGCTTCGGCGACCATCCCCACCATGGGAGCTTTGACCCATTCGCTGGGCTATGCACCGGAAGTGATGATCACCATCTATATTGCGGCTCATCATATTGTTGGAGTCATTCCCACCTCCGGAACGATCATGGGGGCACTGAATGTCTGCAGGATCGAATATACCACATGGGTTAAATTTTACGGAAAGCTCTTCCTGATCATTTCGTTATGGAATCTCCTGCTGACAGGGGTGGCCATGGTGGCGTTTTAAAATTAGTGAATCAATTTGCCCAAATTGATTTCCCATAGCGTATGACGTATGGCATCTGACCTCTGGGAAAGGGGCTGTCGCACGTATGTGGTTTTCACACGTGCAGCAGCCCCTTCTTCTTTTATGGTATAATATACAAAATATGCTGCATCTGACAAGACTTGGAGAGATGGGCGTTCCTTTCTTTACGTATCTTGTCAGGACGGCGGACAAGTAGAAAAACCCAAAGGAGGGGGTTGTTTTGTTTGGCTTCCTGCATATCGGAAAGGACAATCCTGACGTCCAGGAATACGCACATCTGATTGCCGATGCCACAGTGCAATGCAGATTGGATGATGGCCTGATCAGTCGTTTGAACCAGTATCAGAAAGCAAAAAAACTGAGCATCCAGCAGCTTCAGTGGGCCCAGGAGGCGGCACTGGACATGGTCTGGCAGCAGCTCTGTCAGGGGGATTTGATGGATGATCTCCATCGGAAAAGCTTCCTGACTTTTCTTCTGATCTGTAAAAGGCTGCACAAAGAGACGGTACAGAACTATATTTACGAAAGCCAGATCCAGAATATCCTTTACAATATCCGGCATAAGCAGCAGCTTCCGGTTTATGACAAATCCCTGATCCGCATGCTCTTCAAGGATGATGAAATCCTCCATTTCTGCGGACCTGCCAGCCTGGTCAAAAAAGTGAAGAAAGTGACAAGAGTCCGCTATGGCGGTCCGGTTTACAGCTTCCGGATCTGCCGAGGGGTGTATTATCGGGTGGGCTCTATGAAAGTGGGCAAAGAGACCCAGGAGTATTGGAACGCAGAAGATGATGGGAAATTCTGGATCACCAATCAGCGGATCGGCTTTTTGGGCTGCAGCAAACATTTTTCCTTCGATTTGTCAGAACTGGATACCATAACCAGCGGAGAAGGCGGTATCCAGATCTTCAAGAGCGGCAGGGACAATCCCTATGTGGTGAGTCTGCCTTCTTACGATATTCCCTGTCAGGTGCTTTCCTGCCTGCTGAATCAAAGGGACCGTTGACGGGGCTATAAGAGAGACTTTGTTGGTGACAAAAAAGTGCCATCGTTTACGGTGGCACCCTTTTGCGCTATACTATACGTATAGAAGTTTACACAGGAAAGTAGGGATTCTCATGCAAAAATCCAAAATCTTGACATTGGCCATCCTGGCCTCTTTACTGTCCACTCCCTGTGCCTGGGCAGCCCATAAGAAAACGGCACCGGAGGCAGGAAAGCCAGCAGCTGTCCAGACGGAAAAAGCAGCTCCTGCCAAAACAGAAACGGCAGCAGCCGGGACGGAAACCCCAGCAGCCACCGGGGAAGCAGCTGCAGAACCTCTGCCGGCAGATGCCTATGAAGCTGCCAAGATCGTCACGGGGGAAAAGACGGCCCTGGCTGACAGCTATGCTTCCCTGAAAGCAGATGAAAGCGCTCTCCTGGTGAAGAATGGAGCGGATGTGTCCCTGTCCCATGGAGCCATCACCAAGAGCGGATCCACTACGGACGTACTGGGCAGCAAGTTCCATGGACTCAATGCTGCCGTCCTGGCAGCGGATGGGGCTCTATCCATGGACGGCTGTACCATCCGTACGGAAGCGGACGGAGCCAATGCAGTGTTCGCCACCGGAGCTAAGGGCAGCGTAAAGCTCCATGATTCCAACATCCGGACCACAGGGGCTTCTTCCCGGGGCCTGGATGCCACGGAAGGCGGCAAGATCACTGCGGACAACATCAATATCGGAACTGCCGGCCTCCGGTCCGCAGCGCTGGCCACGGAACCTTCCGGAGCCAGTGTCACCGTAAGCAAGAGCACCATCAATACTTCTGGGGAAGGGTCTCCTCTGCTGTATTCCAAGGGAGCCATCAAGCTCAGCGAAGCCAAAGGCACGGCTGGGGCCAGTGAAATCGCCGTGGTGGAAGGGAATAATTCCATCCATCTGGAATATGTGGACCTGTCCGGCAACGGCACCCACGGGGTGATGCTCTACCAGAACAAGACCCGGGACAACGGCACCGACGGCAAGGCATTGGGCCGGTTCTCCGCCAAGGGTTCTGCCCTCCGCAGCCTGAAGGAAGGGCCCCTGTTCTATGTGACCAATACTGCAGCCCGGATCTATTCGGAAATGACCACCATGCAGTATCTGGGCGGCACCCTGATCCGGGTGGAAGCCAATCAGTTCGGAGATGAAGGGACCAATGGCGGGGATTTGACCTTCATGGCCAACAACCAAGGGCTCTACGGCAATGTGTCCGCGGATGCCAGCATCACCATCTTGCTGGATCTCCAGAATGGAAGCCACTGGTCCGGCGCCATCAATACGGATAAGACGGCGAAAAAGGCAGATGTGAACCTGGATGCTTCTTCCAGCTGGTCCATTACGGCTGACTGTCATCTGGATGCCTTTACGGACGGGAATCCGGCTATGACCAACCTGAAAGGCAACGGCCATACCATCTATTACAACAGCAGCAATACGGCCAACACCTGGCTGGGAGGCAAGACTTACGAACTCCAGGGAGGCGGCTATCTGAAACCGGAGAAGTAAGAGTACAGAGTGTAGGGCGAAGAATGCAGAGTAGAAAGTGAAGAGGGTCAGATCATGAAAAACACGAAAAAAATCACGGCGTCTTTGCTGGCCACTTTGGCTTTGACAGCTCCCTGCTTTGCTGCGGGGGCGCCCCAGCCGGCCAGTGAAAAAACGGCCCAGACGGCCCCTTTGACCAAAGAGGACCGGGAACGGGCGGAACTGCGGACCAAGACCTATAAAGCCCTGCTGGACTTGTACCACAAGAAACCCAAATCCCGGAAGGCCATCCAGAACGCCTTTGGCTATGCGGTGTTCGTGGACACCAGCTACAGCGTGGGACTTTTGGGGGGCGGCCACGGCCGGGGCCGTGCCATCAACCAGCACAGCGGCCGGGAAGGGTTCATGAAGATGGGTGGGATGAAGGGGGGCCTGGGCCTGGGGGTCCGGCAGTCCAATATCATCTTTGTGTTCGGCAATGAAGACGCTTTCAATTCTTTCATCACCAAAGGCTGGACCTTTGGGGGCGAAGCGGTGGCTGCTGCCGGCGATGGGGTCAACGGGGACGCCCTGGAAGGATCCTTCCAGGTGGCTCCAGGTATGTGGATGTACCAGGTGACCACCAAGGGCCTGGCTGCAGACATGACTGTCAAGGGAACCCGGTTCTATGTGGATAAGGATCTGAACGTGGATACGGTGGTCGACTGATGGAACCCAAAGAAGCAGCCGGAGTGCTGACTCTGTGGCCAGTGGCCTGGTACCGGGGTCTGCTGCCGGAGAAATTCGGTCTGCCCCGGCAGAGCGGCCTGGTGCCGGAGCTGAACGGACGGGTGGAAATGGCAGAAGGATTCCGGGAACGGGAAGCTTTCCGTGGCTTGGAAGGCTTTTCCCATGTATGGCTGATTTGGGGGTTCTCCCGGAATCACACCTGGTCTCCCACAGTGCGGCCGCCCCGGTTGGGGGGCAATACCCGGCTGGGAGTCTTCGCCACCCGGTCTCCCTTCCGTCCCAATCCTCTAGGTCTTTCTTTAGTGGAATTGGAAAAGATTGCTTGGGATGGGCCCCAGGGCCCAGAAATATGGGTGAAAGGGGCAGACCTGATGGACGGGACTCCCATTTACGACATCAAGCCCTACGTTCCCTATGCTGATGCCCGGCCGGAAGCCAGGAGCGGATTTGCCCAGGGAGCGGACGGCACGCTGGAGGTCCATTGTCCTCCGGATCTTTTGGCAAAACTGCCGGAAGACCAGCGGGGTGCTTTGTTGGGGATCCTGGCCCAGGATCCCCGGCCCCATTACCAGAAAGATCCTGACCGGGTCTATGGGATGGCCTTTGGTCAGTGGAATGTGAAGTTCCGGATTACAGAAGGAATTGTATATGTAATCTCTTTAGAAAATGCTTAAAAATAAGCAAAAATAAGAGCTATTGTCTGCTTTTGGCAGATAATGGCTCTTTTTTTCTTATGCCCTTGCAATTACATAGGAAAAGAGTATAATTTACTACCATAAAGTCAAGACATGTGCTGACTTGTGTAAAGAAATGGTAAAGGGGTTGTTTGTATGAATCGGGTCTATAAAGTCATTTTCAACCGAAGCCGGCAGCTGGTCCAGGTGGTGCCGGAATATGCCCGGAACAAGGGGAAAACGGTGTCAGAATCCCGGAAAGGAGGAATCCGAGGCCTGGCCAAAGTCCTGCTCTCCTTACTGGCTGCTTTTATGATCGCATCCCCAGGGTATGCGGCGGATTCCACTGGGGGAAGTACGGACAGCGGAAATACCACTTATATTTCTGATACGAATACGGATGCCCAAAATATCCAAGCTCTGGACAAGCAGGTGGCTCAGAATGCCCAGGATATTGCTGCCAATAAAACTGCAGCGGATACCAACACTGCCGACATTGCCACAAACAAAACCGATATAGAAACCAACAAAACATCCATTGCTGCAAACAAGACAGCTATCGGCAAGAATACTGCGGATATTGCCACGAATGCAGCCAATATTTCTGATAATAAAACCGCCATTGCGGATAACAAGACGGCCATTGACAAAAACACCTCTGCTATTTCTGCCAATACTTCCAATATTTCCATCAATACCCAAAACATTGCAGCCAACAAAACGAATATTACAGACAACACGACTGCCATCAATGCCAATAAAACCAGTATTGCCGCAAATACCTCAGACATCACCAGCCTGAAGGATCTTTCCAATATTACTGACGCCGGGAAGACCGTCATCAAAGAACAGGCCAAACAGGCCGTGAAGGTGGCTGCAGGAAATCGGGTCACAGTAACGCCCACCGGATCGGAAACAGGGGATGGGACCATTACTTACACTGTTTCCGCCAATAATGATGGGACCATTTCCATCGGCGATACTAACCTGGTATCCGGCGCGACTCTGTATACGGAACTCCGTCCTGCATCTGCCGGCACCTATTACTATATCAGCAGTGACAGCACCACGGCCCAGAACCTGGCTGCCCTGGACGCTACCCTGTACAAAGCCTTGACGGCTCTGGACCTGGATACCACTGGCACCAGCTACACCTCCACCCTAAGCAAGTATTTCAAGGTAAATCCGGAAGTGAC
>OGIT01000557.1_pt1 | contig 15132 bp, 20 predicted proteins | sample 1571881 | NCBI WGS metagenome assembly OGIT01 (sample SAMEA2582101, study PRJEB24529) | metagenome | biome: Human gut stool | place: China | collected 2011 | reverse complement strand
TAAAACTTTCTTAATCACAAAAAAATACACCCCCTAACTAAATGTTAAAAGATGTTTAAAACTTTCTTAATCACAAAAAAATACACCCCCTAACTAAATGTTAAAAGATGTTTAAAACTTTCTTAATCACAAAAAAATACACCCCCTAACTAAATGTTAAAAGATGTTTAAAACTTTCTTAATCACAAAAAAATACACCCCCTAACTAAATGTTAAAAGATGTATCCAAATATACTTAAATTACACTTAACTATTCGTTAAACTAGACTTTCGCGAATAGTTGGAGGTATACCCTATGTCTGTTATTAAGTTATGTAAAATTCTATTATTGAGTTTTTCTTTGGTTTTCGTTATTTTATTTCCTTTGACTACTTTTGCAATGGTTGCCACTCCTTCAGATGTCATGAAGGTTTCGGTTTCTACTTCTAGTAATGCGTCGCCAATTGATGATTATGTGGATGCAGATGAATTTGACACAATAGATTCTCCTGTGTTGTTATCTTCTGGTGATGATTCTGATTATAATGTTAAATGGCATTATGTTGCTGTTTGGTCTGGGACTGATACTCGGTATACTGCTGGATATTTGGGTTCAGATGGTTTTTATCATTTTTCGTCCCCTGGTGCTGGATACCGGATTGTGCAGTTTCGTTTATATATTCATAGGGCTGGACTTCCTTCTGCTGGTACATATGGTTTAAGTGTTAATATTGCGCAAGGCAATATTGATGCTGACATTTCAGCATCTTATATTCAGTTTGATGTGGGCGGCACGAACGTTGAAACAGATTATCGTTCTGTTTATCTTACAAATGCTAATGCTAATAATGGTACGTCTTATGTTGGAAATTGTAATGTTACAATACCATCGAATTGCAAGTCACTCTCCTATGCGTTTAGCTTAAAAAATCCTACTACAGCATTTGATTTGGGCGGTTGTGATTACAAATTTACTCTGAATTCTAATTCGGGTCCATCTGTTTCTGGCGGTGATATTGATAATACGCAAGATATGACAAACAATACCAATCAGATTGCCAATAATACAGCCCAGCAGGTCGAACAAGGTGATACGATTATAGAGCTTATCAAAAATACGATACAGACTATTTCCTCTCAGCTCACGGCCTTCTGGAACCAGCTTGCTGGTGAGTTTACAAACCTTTATGATAAAATGAACCAGCAACACCAAGAAAGCATTACTAAGGTGGACGAACAAATAGACAATGATAATACTAATACGGATAAAGTTACTACAGCCATTGAGTCCCATGGGAATTTTATCATTGAGGGTTTGAAGAAACTTTTCATTCCCTCGGATGAATATTTTAAGGCTTATTTTGATGACCTCTATAGTTGGTTCAGTGAAAGGTTTGGGTTTCTCTCCTTCCCTATTGATTTACTATTAGAGGTCATTGATATTTTTGTTAATTCATCCCAGACAGACTGTGTGTTGGTACTCCCCTCTTTCACTATCATGGAAAATCTGCTCTGGCCTGAGATGTCTTTTAACCTGACTGTATTTTTAAATACAAATTTTTCTTTTGTCGTTGTTGCGATTAAGACTGTAACAAGTATCTATTTGGTAATGGCATTTGTGCAGTTATGTGAGGAAAAATGGAATGAGGTGATGATGAATTGATTTTGGAAAGTGTGTTTAATCTCTTCTCTTCTGCCTTGAAACTGATATTTGGATGGATTAATCTTCCAGAGTTGCCAGCAGAGATTCAAACGGTAGTGGATTCACTCTTTCAATACATGCGTGCTGGTCTTGGATTTGTATTCCTGTTTTTTAACATGGACCTGGTTAAAATTATGTTGCCGTTCGTGATTGTGGTGGCGAATTTTGAGAAGGTTTATAAGATTGTTATGTATGTGTTGCGGAAGATTCCTTTCCTGGGTATTGAGTGAATGGTTGGCATGGCTGCCGGAACCGCACCAGCGGTGCGGTCCGGTAGCCATTACTTGACAGTATAAACACTTAACACTCATTTTTATAAAAACAGGGGGAAATATGGAACCGTATAATGTCAAGATAATTACTTATCCTGACCTTACAAAACAGTATCGTATTTATCATAATACGATTGGTACGGATGATTTAAGTATTCCTGTACGGCCTCATAAGAAGGGGGAACGGAATCCATTTGACGGTAAGGTTTGTAAGGAAATATTGGTTGATATAAAGGACTATAAAAATCATGTGGATGATGTAAGTATAAAAAGAACAAAGAAGAAGGTCTATGATTATGCCAAATCAAATGAATGGGAATGGTTTGTCACTTTTACTTTCAGTCCTGATAAAGTGAATCGTTATGATTATGATGAATGTACAAAGTATCTTAGTAAATGGTTTAATAATCTAAAACGTTCCTCTCCTGCTCTCTCCTATCTGGTTGTTCCTGAACAACATAAGGATGGCGCATATCATTTTCATGGATTATTTAGTGGGATGAATGAACGTCAGATAGTATGGACTGGTAAGTATGTTATAAAGCGTGTCCGTGGGCTTAGAAGTAAGTTTGTTCGTACGAAAGAAAAGATATATAAGATAGGCAGTTATAAGTTGGGTTGGATGACGGCTACAAGGGTTCGTGAGATGGAAAAGGTCACGTCCTACATAACAAAGTACATCACGAAAGATATGTTGAATGGTCTGCATGGTAGAAAACGTTATTGGTGTTCCAGGAATTTGGTTTTGCCTTTGGAAGAGGTTTTTATCCTGGATGCCACAGACCGGTTCATTCTGTCCCAGGAACTGGATGACAGTTCAAGGTTCAAGAAGGTTTCGCAAGTGTGTTATGGGGACATGACCCAATCAGTTAATATATATGAGGTTTGATATTAGTGTAGCTTATTAATTGTAATCTGTCAAGGAGGTATTCATGTTAAAGAAAATCGTGTTATGGTTCTGTTGTTCTGTAATGTTTTTTTGGGCTTTTGTTTTTGGAGTGTTTCTTTGGTTAATATTTGCCGATACTGAACGTGCCCTTGCTACTATTCCTGTAGATAATTGGCTTGGTTGGTATGGCATTGGTCTTTGTTCTGGATTCTCTTTCCTTGCAGTTTGTTATGTTTTAATGGATGTGGTTATAGATAAAGTTTTTAATAAGTGTAAAAAGACCCAAAAACAAGGTTATGACAAGGATGATTCCAAAAAGGCATAGAATTATGTGTGTCATATCCTGAGTTGCAAATGTAATGAATTTTGTAATTAAGCTTATCATGGTATTCTCCTTCCAGCGGAGCAGCGCGTACTGCTCCGTTTTTTCATGAGTTTTTTTAACCAGTCTTTGAGATAGATGACTTTTCCAGCTTACTCTTCTGCTCTGTCCGGTTCTGCTGGGCTTCATAATTCTTAATATAATTATCTAATATGTGATGAATTTGTTCATTTGTACTTCTATGTTCTGCTTCTGCAATCTCTTTTAATTTATCAATGGTTTCCTGTGGTAATCTGACAGTTAGTCTTGGTAAATTTGATGGCATAAAATTCCTCTTTCTTTTATTGACAAAGTGACGTCACCTGTGATAGACTAAATAACAAGAGGTGACGTCACTTTGTCACCCATGATAGCGTGGTTGTTGTAGGTGCATTGGTAACCTTCCGAAAATCTGAGTCATTCCGAATAGGTGTAGGGGTACAACTATTTTACCATGATTTCAGATTTTTGTACATACTGGCTGAGGAAACAGCTATCCGTGTAAGTCGGTATATCTGTTCGGTGTTTAAGAAGTCTCCGGCCGTGCCATATCAGCGGTAAAGTGGTATGGATGTTCTGGACACAATTCCAGAGGGGAGATATTTTCCTGTATCTCCTGTTAGATATTTGAATACTGGTTGAATGGTTAAGGAGGTAAGTTATGAAAGTACAGGGTGAATTTAAATTTTTAGGTGTTGAAAAAAGGCAGGGCTTCAAGGACCCGTCCCAGATATTTTATGTCGCTGGCTTTGCCCAGGGATTGGATTCTCTTCGCTGCTATGTGGATGCGGAGGCATATGGCAGGTATTCCGGTATTGAACCTTATTCCGATGTAATGGCGGAATTAGAATATAACCCGGTATCGGGTAAGGTTGCACTTGTGGGCATTAACTAGAAAGGAGGATTTAAGGTGAAGTTGTATCAGTCTTTGAAAAAGTATGGCACTCTCCCGGTCGCTACTGGTCTTATGGCAGTTTCATCTTTTCCGGCTTTGGCATCCGAAGCTGGGGCCACTGTCACATCCACGGACTGGGCGCCTATCATTTCAGCTATGACGGGTCAGATATCCGTGTCGACGGTAGTGGGTGTGATTGCTACAGCTATCGGTGCCGGCATTGGCCTGGTGTTCATGTGGTGGGGCGGTCGCAAGGCAGTCCGTACCCTTATGTCAGCATTCCGTAAAGGTAAGGTGTCCATGTAGCTCAGGGTTGGGGGTGGCGGTTGCCACTCCCTTTTTTTATTTGGAGGTTGTCATGTCTTTTAAATGGTATATGGGTTCCCTGGACATTGGGAATGTGTTTAAGGTCTGGAAGTATAACAAGGAATTCCGTAAACAGCATCCTGAGTATTTTGACCCGGATGGGATTATCGTTTTTTGTGGGATGCAGGGAGCCGGCAAAACAATCAGTGCTGTCCAGTATGTACAGAAACTTTGTGAACTGTATCCCCAGGTAAAGGTGTGCAGCAATATGGATTTGCGCCTCCCGGATGGCATTGAAGTATACCCCTGGGACGGTGTCCATTGCTTCACGGATATTAATAATGGTTATGCTGGTGTGATTTATCTGATTGATGAGATACATCTGGAATTCAATTCCCTGGAATCGAAAAAGATGGACAGCAATATTTTTACGGTCGTCTCCCAGCAGCGTAAACAGCGGAAACATATTGTTGGCACATCCCAGGTATTCAGCCGAATTGCGAAACCTTTCCGGGAGCAGTTTCGCTATGCGGTCGCCTGCCGCACGGTGCTGCGGTGCATTCAAGTCAATGCGTTGATTGACGCGAAAAATGCCCGGGAGGTTGACGGCGAGGTCGTTGCCAGCAGTATCAAACGGTTTTTCTGGTTCCACTCTCCTGCGCTTTATGATAGCTATGATACATATGCGGTGATGAATCGGTATCGCCAGGATTGGGGGTGATTGGATGCAGGTTGCAATTGGATTATTTGCGGATGTGATTCGGGAAGCAATGCCCTATGCAATTGTGTTTGCTCTTGGCCAGCGGGTTGTTACATTGTTCCTTGGGATGGCCTTTAGAGGGGATGTGCGCTTATGATGTGGAGGAGGATGTATTGTGTATTACTTTGTTTGGTTCTGTGTGCTTTATACTGTTTTCGGTCTTTTGCGGATGAGTATACGCTCACTGAGGAGGATTTTATGGCTCCTGAGGGATATCCTCAGGCTGAGACGAATGATGTAAATGGGTGGCTTTCCAGTGTTCCTGATGAGGATATGGACTTTGACCAGTACCAGCAGATAATGGAAATCTTGTATCCTGAGCTGGCGGAGGAGGATGAGGAAGATGAGGATGATATGGCTGATATTGAGGACGATGATGACATGGAAGATATTCCTGTTGCTTCTGGTTCTAATGCTCGCGTTGCTAGTGCTTCTAATGCTGGGCGCACAAAAAAGGCCCAGACGGTAGCGAATATTCTGACTGTGAATTCTCCTGTGGTCTATAGCTCGTATACGCCTTATGATTCGTCTATTTCCACCACAGTGATAACTTATATGTCGGATGTGCTTCCGAAGCTGGGGAACGTCCATTATGTGCTGTTTCGCCACGGACAGTATGCGTATCGTTTGGTTTATGCAAAGGATATGGTTTGTAATGGCACTACGTTCACGGCGGAGGATGCGCAATATATTGCCTATGATTCCCGGTATTATACTTGGTCAGCCGGCACGGAAGGTTCTTTTCGGCTCCAGGCGAATAATTACATCGTATACAGTGACCTTGCGGAATATCCGATGCTCCAGAGTGAGGGAACATATTACTGGCTGATTATCTTCATTGCCGGGGTAGCATTCCTTTTTGTGATATACCGCTCTCTGTTCAGTCCTGGCCGTGTACGGATATGATGGGACATCTTCATTTCCTTGTCCGCTGACAGTGCCAGGGGATTTATGGGTGCGAATCGTAATCGTTTTGTATATCTTCGTTTTGGATTTATGTAACACATTTTCGCCTGCAGGTGATTCCAGGCCAGGCCGGAGCCAGCTGTGTCGTGTGTTACAGATATGGTAAAGGAGGGTGTTATATGCAGGTGGATTTTAATAAGACTGAACTGCTCTATCTGGACATATTGGCAACGGAAAAATTGGATATTATAAAACACCGTCATGAACGGGATAAAAGAATCTTTGACACTTTGGATATTGATATTCATGAGCGTATTGTTTTATATGAATCCCAGATTAAGGCATTCACTGATATACATAACAAAATAGTTTCTGCGGTTGGTTCCTTGAGTTTGGACCCTACTGTTTAGTGCTTACTGATTACTAGACTTTCGCGAATAGTTATCTCTGTTCTATGAATATCTCTTTCGTATCCACCATGGGCTTGTTAAGTACGGTAAGTCTGTATTTACTCCTCTGTATTTACTCCCCCGTACTACCCGACCAGGGTCTGTAATCTTTGTGTAGTCCGTATATTGACAGAATTTAGTCCTCCCGTATAACTATATGGGAATGGAAATTACAAAATTGAAAGTATGTACAAAACAAATGAATCAAGATAATGACTGGATAAGAACCAGGTACATTTAATTATTATTTAATTACATAGACTGCCAGGTACCAATTCTACGTACCATATCTATATCTGTTTAAAAAGCCTCCTCCTTTCCTTTTGTGCTGTCAAGGGTCTCCCTCCCTTATCCGTCCCAAAACGGCAGGAAACGGCATTCTGGACATTCAGAAGGTTTGTTCATGTACATGTATCCTCTCATATCCAACTATTCAGCCGAAATGATACTTTCACGAATAGTTGGAAACAATTAAACAATTTTAATATCCCTGCTCCGGATGATAGAATTTTTTCAAGTTGTTATACATCGGGTCAATGACACCGAATATAGGAAGCTGTATATCGGATACGGACTGGTCCACGATATCTCCGTTTATGACATACCAGTGATGATAGGAAGCTCCCTTCTGGTCTGAACCTGTAGGATAAATGATTTCTGCATTCACTGTATGTCCCGTATATTCGTTGAGGCGGGCCAGAACCTGCTCCGCGGTTTCCTCCAGGGCACCTGCTTTCTCCGCATACTCAGCCGGATCCATATCCTCCAAATAAAAATCCAGAGAAACACTCAAATACCATAGGTCCGGCTTTCTTTTAAAGATGCCGGCGTAATCAATATCATATAAAGGGAAAGCTGATTCCGGATTTTCCCAGTCCATGCTGCTGTTCGATTCATCCAACAGAGGCGATGTTTTTAGCGTCACTTCTGCCCTGGGACCTGCTGTAGACGCAGGTCCCTCATACGGCCTGTCTGTTAAATGGTCTCCGCTGACATAATAATTGAGAAATCTAATCCAGTACTCAGGCTGCCAGCAGACAGCGGGTATCACAGGACTGATTACATCCCTGGCATATACCTCTCCTGTCATGGTCTGGAAATTCTTTTCTATGCAGTATCCGAATGGGTGTTCCATGCTTCTGTCCTTAAAGTTGCTGAGCAGTATGGAACGCTCCTGTCCTTCCTTATCCTTATAACCGATTTCCCATGTGTAGATGTTTGGGGAATCAAAGGGCGTGGCCGTATAACCGTTCTCTTTTGCCAGCACCGTCCACCCCTCTCCCAGCAGCCGGTCCAGGTCATCATGGTATACTTTTGTATAATCCGTGGTTATATTATTTTCAAGGTAATCAATCATCTGATTGGCCAGCAGGAGCCCCGATATCATGACAATAAGGATGGCAGTCGCCAGGATTCCTGTGCTCTTTTTCAATGGCTTCATTGTCCTCCCCTTTATCTGGTGTAGCTGAAATACAGAAAAATTGCTGTGGTCACCTGCTTACAGAAAAATATGAGCAGCAGATCCAGTCCAAGAATGACCAGACTGTTGGCCGTTGACAGGCCGCCGTCCTCTGCCAGCTTCTTTATCAGCTCCTGGTTCTCTTCCTCCGTCCTGTCTTTACACCCATGAAAATCGAGAACTTCTTTGGTGTGTTTCCAGAACATCCGGTCAGCGGATTTTCCCAGAGGATAGAATTCCAGCGCCAGCATAATCAGGAAGAACAGAAATACATAGCCGGTATCATAAGGCAGGGAACGGCTTCCCTTGTGCATCCATCCATAAGCGGCAGCCATCAGAGGAACAGCTGTCATATTTATGACAATGAGCCACAGGGAGATGTCGAACATGCCTCTTTTGGCAAACCACAGGTTTCCGGCAAATCCGGCAAAAGGATTAAATTCCGGCTTGTTCTGGGCCTTCCTGAACCGTTTCAATGTATCTTCCTCGATGTGGACCAGACAGTCCCGGATGTCGGATACCAGGTAACCGTCCAGCCGCGTTTTTTCATCCTCAGGACTGTTTACGCGCTTGGGCACGATTTTGAATCTGTATTTACAGTAAGGACATTGTATACTGTCCTGTTCCAGCTCTTTCTGGCAAATGGGGCATTTTAATTTTTTCATGTACGGCCAGCCTTTCCCGCCAAAAGCCCATTGGTGCCTGGCGCTGTCTGTCTGTTTCAGTGAGGGTTTTCTGTCAAAATCTATCTGGCTCTATTTTATCACACCTCACCTGGATATGCCAGAAAAAGGAAGCCGCAAAGTGCTTCTATGGATATATTGTATTGTTTGTGGTATAGTGAAAATATCAGAAAATGATAAAGGAGAATGAGAATGGATAGTGGGGAAATGGTATGTTACTGTGCTGGTGTCACTAAGGCACAGATTCTGGAAGCTCTGGATAACGGAGCCCGGAACTTAAACGATATAAAACAAATGACAGGGGCATGCACCATTGGCAGATGTAAAGAATTAAGTCCCACAGGGAAATGATGTTCCTCTGCGATTATAGGTATAATCAGGGAATACAATCATATTTCTTCAAACTAGCCCTATCATTACATCATAATCATACATTCTAAACATACATTCTAATTATACGGTCCAATCATACGGTCCGCTATTTCTTACATCTGCCGGCAAAAGGCTTCCGGAATTTTGGAGTATATGCCTGATATCCTCCAAAATCCGGAAGCCCAAACTTTGTCAGTTGATTCCCAAAAGCTTCAGTATTTCAATGTGTGGCTTGTCTGCATCTGCCTGGAATACATCAATGTGATTCAGATCTCCGCTTCTGTCCGTAAAGGCAGGAAACAAAAAGCCGCACACAGGTTTATCCGGCTCATACTCCCCGCTCAGGGGGCAGACAGCGCAAATCATATATTCAAATACTTCCTCTGATTCCCACTGGCGTTCCTTGTCAGAACCTTTTGCTGGGATATCATAACGGTCATGGAAAACCAGGATGGCATACGCCCTGTCTGCACGGTAATGCTCCATGACAACATCATAAAAGGTATCCATCAGGGCATCATTTTTCAGGCCGCATTCGTTCATGGCCATAAGCAACTGCCACATACTTCCAGGTTTCCGCGCACTTTGAGGATATTCGTATTTTTTCAGGTTCACATTCGTGGCTGCAAAGGGGATTTCCTTAGCCAGCTTCAGTTTCTTTGTCCGTTCTGATGCTGATAATTTCAGAAAATTAATATTAAAACTCCCATCAAAATCCCCGTCCCTGTCAACATAACATCCTGCAATCCTGGTAAAAGAGGTGCGGGAAAGGGTCATCCGTCTTGTAAGCTCCAGCATGTCATCTCTGTTTATCATAATCTGTCCGTTACCTTTCCGTCTTTTCTGTCATTCACAAACAGATTGTACCATATACTTCATGGACCAACAACTTATTTTCCGACTGTAAAGGAAGGCCTGTAAAAGAAAGCGCGGTTTTAGCTGCGATTATTATGAAGCCTGAATTGAGATATCTGTCTGGTATGGATGGGAAGGTCGATGGTTAAACAGCAGCACTTCTCACAGAGGACAAATATCCGTATCCTCCCACCCATACCCCTGTAATCGTATTATCTTCGGTATCCAGCTTAACGTATATTCTGGAAATGCTGTTTAGATTACGCCCCTGCTCAAAGATATACTGGTCTTGTTTTGATGCGTACCTGTATAAATAGCAGGCCAGCGCACAGTTGGAGGTGCCGGTGGCGGATTCCTCATCTATGCCGTAAAGCGGGGCAAAATTTCTGCATATGGCAGTCAGGTCCGTTTCTTTTGCCGGGGAGAAGGCATGGATGCCGATGCATTCTTTCTCAAGGCTCAGCCTGGTGATGGCGGAAAAATCAGGCGTCATCCTGCCCAGAATCTCAGGGTCCGTCACAGGAACCATAATATCCTTTAATCCTGTGGACACGATTTGCACAGGTAAGGTATCGGCGATGCCGTCCGGCTCAAAGCATGCCTCCACATCCGCCTTATCCAGCCTTTCGTAGAATTCCGGGGTATTCTGTTCCATGAAAATCAGGCCGTTTTCATCCACACGTATTCTCAGTATACCGGATTTCGTCTCAATGGTATACTCCTGTTTTTCAAGCATCCCCAAGTGCCGCAGCACAGCAAAAGTCCCGATTGTGGCGTGACCGCACAGAGGGACCTCCCCCGCAGGGGTAAAGTATTCTAATTTAAAATCAGCCAGCTCTGAATCAGCGACAAAGGCTGTCTCTGAATATCCCATCAGAAAGGCTGTTTTTGTTTTTTCTGCTTCATTCAGGCGGTGCTGCCGCAGAACTACGCCAGCCTTGTTTCCGCCACTGTTATCTTTGCTGAACGCATTTGCCACATAAACATCCATTGTTATTCTCCGATGGGGAACATAACCCGGTTCTTAAACTCCTGTGCCTTGCCGTCGTTCCAGTCATGGACTGGTCTGTAATAACCGGCGATCCTGCTGTAAACATCTGCAGCGCCATTGCATTTCGGACAACGCTCCTGTCTGCCGGGCAGATAACCGCAGGTCTGGCAGATGGTGTAAACAGGAGACAGCGTGAAACAGGGAATACAGTGTTCTGTAATCATGCCGCTGAGCAGATCCCGTGCCTTTCTCCAGTCCTCCAGTTCCCTCTCCATGTACACATGGAATACAGTGCCTGTGGTATAAAGGGGCTGCAGGGAATCCTGGTTTATGAGTGCATCCTGCAAGGTGCCGTCATAATCCGCCGGCAGTTTGGTGCTGTTTGTATAATAGGGGACGTCGCCTTCATGGCCGGCTGTCCGGATCCCGGAAAAACGCTCCCGGTCCAGTCTGGCGAAACGGAAGGTGGCTGACTCTGCCGGCGTCGCTTCCAGGCCGTAGAGATTACCGTACTCCATCTGATATCCAATCAGCTTTTCACGCATATGGTTCAGGACAGAGACAGCGAACTTCTTTGTCTCTCCGGATTCCAGGCCGGCCTTCAGCCACCGCGCATTGAGCCCTGCTTCATTCATGCCGATGACGCCGATGGATGAAAAGTGGTTGTCAAAATCAGTGAGGTAACAGGCCGTATAGGGATAAAGACCATTCTTTAACAGGGTGGAGATCACATTCCGCTTAATGCTCAGGGAACGGGCAGCCAGGTCCATCATCTGGTCCAGCCGGGCATAAAACTCTTTCTCGTCCTTTGACTGGTATGCAATCCGGGGCAGATTGACCGTGACCACGCCGACAGAACCAGTATGCTCTCCGTATCCGAAAAAGCCGCCGGCCTTTTTCCGCAGCACATGGAAGTCCGGCCGGATTCCATCATAAGAAGTCCTTACATCTTCCGGTTTCATGCCGTTTCCCATGTAATTGATGAAATACGGGGTCCCGTAATGGGATGCCAGGGAAAACAATAACCGGTTTTGTTCGGTATCCGACCAGTCATAATCCGCTCCTATCCCATAAGCCGGAATGGGATATTGGAATCCCAGGCCATTGGCATCGCCTTCCAGCATGGTCTCCAGAAATGCCCGGTTGACCATGTCCATCTCCTTCTGGCAATCCCCATATGTAAAATCCATTCTCCTGCCGCCCACAATGGCCTTTTCGCCAGCCATGTCCCCCGGCACCTTCAGGTCCATGAAAATATGGGAAAACGGAGCCTGGGTACCCCAGCGGCTGGGGGTGTTGACTCCAAAGACAAACGCCTCCATGCATTTCTTAACCTTATCATAGGACAGGCTGTCTGCCTTTATAAAGGGAGCCAGGTAGGTGTCAAAGGAGGAAAATGACTGGGAGGCAGCCCACTCATTCTGCATGATTCCAAGGAAGTTTACCATCTGGTTGCAGAGAGTGGCCAGGTGCTTGGCCGGGGATGCGGTAATTTTCCCGGTGATGCCACCAAGTCCGTCTAACAGAAGCTTCCTGAGGGACCACCCGCAGCTGTAGCTGGTCAGCATGGATAAATCATGGATATGGATGTCCCCGTTTACATGGGCATCGGAAATCTCCCTGTCATAGACTTCCGTAAGCCAGTAATTGGCAGTCACTGCGCCGGAATTGTTCAGAATCAGCCCGCCCACAGAGTATGTAATGGTTGAATTTTCCTTGACGCGCCAGTCCTCCACCTTTACGTAGTTATCCACCACATCCTTGTAGTCCAGGATGGTCTTGTCTAAATTCCTGATTTTCTCCCGCTGTTTCCGGTATAGTATGTAGGCCTTGGCCACGTCGGTGTAGCCGGATTCTTCCAGTACCTTTTCCACGCTGTCCTGGATATCTTCCACGCTAATCCGGCTGTCTTTTATCTTCTCCTGGAAATCAGAGGTAACCCGGAGCGACAATAGCTCAATAATATCAGCCGTATATGATTTACCTGTTGCTTTAAAGGCCTTCTTGATAGCCAGCGTTATCTTATCCAATTGGAATTCCACGGTTTCCCCGTCCCTTTTAGCCACTAAAAGCATGTTCCTGTCTCCTCCTTGTCAGGCGTGATTCTCTGTCAGTATAAGCAGATTTATTCTATTATATCAAAGACATGGACATAAATACAGCATCATTTCATCAGAATGCTCTGCCCTCCCAATCAGGCATTTATTGGATGTCTCCGATGGCCTGGATTACCTCTTCCAGGGAATACCATTTATTCCACTCATATCCCGGCTTCTCAGAGGATGTGTCATAGACAGCCCGGAATGCCTGATTGTATTCCTCCTGCGTCATCATGATACCTTCCCATTCATACTGGTAGATGGGATTTCCCTCCTCATCAAACTGCACATGGGAGTTATCCTCAGCCCCATAATATCCGGAAGCAATGGGAAGCAGCCGGTTGCCTCGTCGATGCCGATTTCCACCAATTCCGGGATGTGGTCGTCATTGATGTAAATTAAATTATATCCCTGCCACTGACCGCTGTCCTGGGATTGGAGAAGGTCGGTATAGGCCTGCTGCCAGCCGGAGGCGGATACCCTGGTCCCGCCTTTGTCCGCGCCCAGATATCCCAGGACAGACTGTACGGTCTTTTCGGCAAGGGCCGAGTTGGTGTTTTCCGACAGATTTCTCTCCAGGGTAAAGCTGCCGTCAGCCTTTCCGCTGTAGATTCTCACCTCAGGATATCCTGTGCCTGTCTTTGGCCCGGAGGCCGGTGAGTAGCTGCATATGATGATGATATCATTGAAACCATCGCTGTTATAGTCAGGAAAGGACACTGCCTCCACCTTGTTAAACGTCTCGTTGCTTCGTATATTGTCCTCATACACGCCGTCCAGAAGGCAAACGTTTGTCCCCTCCTTCGTTATCTCAAACATGACATCTGCAAGAGGATTTTGAAGGCTGTCCGGTTCATAGGACGCAAATGTGACGCCTCCCAATGGTTCCAGGTCCACATCAAACGTCTGGTCTTTAATCAGCCGATATCCGGCCTCCCCCTGGGCTGAATCAGCCGTTGCAGCGGTGCTGCCGCTGCCTATGGGATGCTCCGATGCCTGCTCAGACTGAGAGCCCCTTTGGGTGTCAATCCTGATTTCCGGTTCTGCCTCAGTGCTTTGGGATTCTGTCTGTTCCGGGGACAGCGCATGGGATGGCTCCTTGTGCCCGCAGGCAGTCAATGCCCCGCACAGCGCCATGCAGAGTAAAGGTGCTGTCAGTTTTTTGGAAATATGTTTGTTAGAGATATGTTTGCTGGTAATATACTTCATATTCAGTTACCTTCGTTTTCATATGTGCTTTTGATTTTTAAGATTCAGTCAAGATACAGTCTATATCGTTCAGTCAATCCAGTGTTTTCCGGCCCGCTACAAGTAAGATCTTGTCCTGGTCATGTCTGTCACCAAATCCGGGTTATCCTGCTTCATCCGTTCCAGCAGAAGTTCAATGTTCGCTGTTTTTCCCTGAATGTTCTTAAATTCCTGTTCCGTAATACCCACCAGCTGGATGAACTCCGTCTTTCCATAGACAGAATCTTGAGACATCGCCTCTGTGTCCGTGGTGGTTATCAGTGCCGTGATGACTGAATTCATCCCTGCATGAAGGGATGTGCCGTTACCTGCTATATATTGGTTGGGGAGAAAAAACTGATTTTGGGTATAGGTATATCGGGCAAGATTTGAGAGCATATTGATTGCCCAGAGACAATCCTCCGGCTCCTTTTCCCTAAGCTTGATGGTCATTTCATAACCCCACTTATTCCATTCTCCGCCAAAGGACTCCTCATCTGCATAAAGCTCCGTCATTCCAAACGTCACGATATGCTTATATCCCTTGGGAGAATCATAGATGGAATAGCCGTCCAGGTAGCAGTCGCCGCCAAATATGGCCCTGGCCATCATGTTTGTGCCATAATGCCTTGGCTCCTGTCCCGGGTAGAGCCGCTCAAATTCCTGTTCAATGGTTTCCCAGCCCGGCGCCCATTCTTCGTCTTCTTTTACGCGTTTTAAAAATTCTTCTTTTGTCATTTGATTTCCTCACATTAGTTTTTATATAACCTCGGATGGAAAATATATCAACCGTGGCTTCTATGAATTGCAGGAAGGACCGCGATGTGATACAATACCACACGGGACGTTTGACGGACCGTTCAGAGGGGACCGTATAAGATCGGAAGAGCGTCGTGTAGGGAAAGAGTGTAGATCTCGGTGGTCGCC
>OGIT01000544.1_pt1 | contig 15488 bp, 16 predicted proteins | sample 1571881 | NCBI WGS metagenome assembly OGIT01 (sample SAMEA2582101, study PRJEB24529) | metagenome | biome: Human gut stool | place: China | collected 2011 | reverse complement strand
AACAAACAATCTTAAATCGATAGCCTTAAACAGGCTTAAATAAATATATAAACAAAAACCGAGGCATAATGCCTCGGTTTTAATAAACATATATTTGGTAAACATATAATAGTATTATATAGAGACTATATTATCGATGTAATTCTTTAACAATTCGTTTGCCAAGAGATGCCGCAACGGCACAAAGGAAGATATCTGGACCTACTGGAATCAAGAAGCATGTAATAATAACGGCCTCTACTCCAATTGGTTTACCTAAATACAAGTTCATAATGAAGTATAGATAGATCATACCAAGGCCATATACGATAAATAGATTTAATATGGAACCTACTAATAATCGTTTAAAGGAAAGTTTCTCCATAGATTCTGCAATACGACCTACTGCATAAGCACCTACCATAAAACCGATCAAATAGCCAAAGGTAGGTTGTAAAATGTAACCAGGACCACCACCAGATGTAAAAATTGGTACCCCAATTAAACCTAAGACAATGTATATGCCAACGCTAGCAGCCCCCAATCGACTGCCTAATACAATGCCTGCGAGAGTAGTAAATAAGATTTGTAATGTAAATGGACAATTTGGTAATGGTACCCGTATAAAAGCACCTACGGCAATCAATGCGACAAAAAGTGCTGTCATCGTTAACTGACGGGTAGTGATGCGACCTTGTTTCGACACGGTTGAACTCATGGTATACCTCCATTAATAACACATCAACAAACTACTAACTACCTAAATTAAATCACTTGTATTTTTAATTGTCAACTATGCATGTTGACTTTTAGTTAACTATGTAGTCTAATACTATATATACAGCAATTCCAAGTATTTTGTTTTTTTGACCATATATTATAGTTATTATCAATCGTTCATAATAACTAAAAGATATACTCATCTTCATACAAAAAACTTTAAATTTCATTTTATATTCATGTAACAACATTAAATTATACGTAAGTAGATTGAGTAAAATCTACTTTCACAAAACAGTATATAAACGTACCTTATATTAGGAGGCATTCATTATGAAAAATGTTAAAAAAGTATCAAAGGTATTATGTGCATTTGGCGTTAGTACAGTATTATTAGCAGGCGTAGTTGGCGCAGCTAGCAACCATGCTTACAACAACAATAGCAACTGGAAAGGCGTTGGTAGCGTAGCTCCATCCGCTCAAGCTAACTATTCTGTTGATTACATGGGCGCTGTTACAGTATTCCAACAAAACTTCCCTGGCGCTACTGTAAAATCTATTTCTTACGATGCTAAACATAACCCTTACTATGAAGTAGAAGGTTACTACAACAATCGTGCAGTAGAACTTAAAGTAGACGAAGCAACTGGCCAAATCGTTGGTAAAGAAGTTAAAGGCTATGCTAAAGCAAACAAAACTATTAACGTTCAAAACATCATCATCCCTGAAGTAGCTGAAACAAAAGCTCTTGAAAAAGTTGGTGCTGACTTCCAAACTATGGAATGGACTGTTGAACGCGAAAACGGCCGAGCTGTATACAAATTCGATATGACAACTGGTGGCGACAAAAAAGCGGAAGTAAAAGTTGATGGCATGAACGGTAAAGTTTTAAGCGCTAAAGTAAAAACTACAAAATACTAAGAAGCTCTTTTCATCTAGTGAACCCCTATCCTAACCCACTAAGATGACACACTACACATATAACACACATACTATACACACAGTATCCCAATGGATACACTCTCTAACACACAAACTAACACACAAACTTAGAGAGCCCTATAACTCATAAAGGGCTCTCCCAAAACCCTATCTCACACAATAGGTAAAGGGTCTGTGCTCACACACCACAGACCAAACGTTACACACACTATACTCCCTTTAAAAGACCTTGGATCGTTGAATCCAAGGTCTTTTTTGTGTAACAACGAAACAGTATCTAGAAAAAAGCTACCCACCGGCTTAGCCGGTGGTTCTTCTTTACGCCTATAAGGCGAATGCTACCGGCTGCGCGTGGGAGCGCATGTCGATCCGTCATCTGCAATCTAATACTAACTACCCGTTAAACGGGTCTTGAAAGTCTAAAACTAATTGCTCTGACATCTCGTCTTGCTTTAATTGATTCGAAATATACTCCGCTATCTTTTTCTCATTTTTTCCGACTGTATCGACGTAATATCCTCGACACCAAAATTGTCGGTTTCGATATTTGAATTTCATATTCCCCCATTTCTCATATATCATTAAACTACTTTTACCTTTTAGAAATCCCATAAATGATGAGACTGACATTTTAGGTGGAATTGCTACTAATATATGAATATGATCTGGGCATGCTTCTGCAGACAAAAGCTCTACACCCTTCCATCTACATAATTCACGAATTATACCTCCGATTTCAAATCGCTTTTGTCCAAAAAATACTTTTCTTCTATACTTTGGTGCAAATACTATATGATATTTGCAGTTCCATTTAGTATGTGCTAAACTCTGATTGTCATACATTATATGGCCTCCTTTAGGGTCTTAATTGCAGTTGACGGACCGCAATCTAATCTTACCCTAAAGGAGTAACTTTTCGAAGACGCAACGCTAAAGCTTTTACTGAACCCCCGGACTATCCGGGGGTTTTCTATATACAACAAAAAGACCTCCCATTGGGAGGTCTTATGTATAAGTTTTATAGGTTTGATAGTTCTTTGTTCTATTTCTTAAGCGAGGTCTAGCTTAAGGATGTCATTTGTGTATTCTGAAAGTTAGATCTATAGTTTTCCCAATGAGATTTGAGAGATTATGCTTTATCTAAAGCTTGTGCCAAGTCTTCGATGATATCATCAATATTTTCAAGACCGATGGACAAACGGATCATATCTGGTGTTACGCCAGCAGATTTTTGTTGTTCTTCGTTAAGTTGTGCATGTGTTGTAGATGCAGGATGAATAACAAGGGATTTAGCATCTGCTACGTTAGCCAAGTTGGAGAAGATTTCCAAGGAGTCCACAAGTTTAATACCTGCTTCTTTACCGCCTTTTACGCCGAATGTGAATACAGCACCAACGCCTTTAGAGAAGTATTTATCTGCTAAAGCTTTATATTTACTATCTTCTAATTCTGGGTAGCTTACCCATGATACTTTAGGATGTTTGCTCAAGAAGTCTACTACTTTACGAGTATTTTCAACGTGACGTTCTACGCGCAAGGATAATGTTTCAATACCTTGCAAAATTTGCCAAGATGCAAGTGGAGTAATGCATGCACCAGTATCACGAAGCAATTGAGCACGGATTTTTACAGTGAATGGAATTGGCAAATCACCATATACTAAACCATTGTAGTGTTCGTCACCTTCGGAGAAGCCAGGGTATTTACCAGAACCTTTATAGTCGAATTTACCGGATTCTACTACTACACCAGCCAATGTTGTGCCGTGACCACCTAGATATTTAGTAGCAGAGTGAACAACTACGTCAGCACCGTGTTCTAATGGACGGAATAAGTATGGAGATGCAAATGTGTTATCTACGATCAAAATGATATTATGTTTATGTGCAATATCAGCTATTGCTTGTACATCAACAAGGTTAATACCAGGGTTACCAATGGACTCGATATAAACAGCTTTAGTGTTTTCATCAATAGCTGCTTCGAATTCTTCCAAATTATCTGGATTTACAAATTTAGTGTGAATACCCAAACGTGGCAATGTAGCAGTGAACAAGTTATAAGTACCACCGTATAAAGTGGAAGCTGCTACGATATTGTCGCCAGCACTAGCTACGTTCAAAATAGAATATGTAATCGCTGCAGAACCAGATGCTAAAGCGATACCACCAGCACCACCTTCAAGTTGAGCTACACGAGCATCCAATACATCTGTAGTAGGATTATTAAGGCGGGTATAAATGCCACCAGGATTAGTTAAGGCAAAACGACCTGCTGCTTCTTCTGCGTCTTTAAATACGTAAGATGTAGTTTGGTAAATAGGCACTGCACGAGAACCTGTTGGATCTACCGTTTGACCGGCATGTAATTGTAATGTTTCAAATCTGTATTGTTTACTCATTATGACAACTCCTTTATATCAACTGTGAATTGAGTTTGTTCTTTATACCTAGTATAGTACTATGCTTTAAAAGTTATGTCTACTATTTTTTATATGAACTTATCCATAACTTAAAACTATAGTGAGCTTTGAAAGTCACTAAATAGTTTCAAATCTCCTAGCCGAGCTAAGTAATTTTATACATGAACGTATTGAAAAGCCCCTAGTCACTTCTAACTAGCTCATATTAGAGACACTATCAGAAGTAATTAGGGGCAATAGTTACATACGATAGTTTAGATATAGGCACCTAAATTTTTATCGCGTTCAAATTTCATTTTTTGAATTTGTTCAATAATGTACGGTGTCTCTTGGTATACATAATAATTTAACCAGTTTGTAAATAACAATGTACTTACAGAACGCCAGCGTACGATAGGACGTTGTTTAGGATCATCATCTGGGAAGTAATTTTCAGGAACTGCAATATCCAACCCTCTTTTAACATCTCGTTCATATTCACGATTAAGTGTATCCCAATCGTATTCGGCATGACCAAATACAAAGATATGTTTATTGTCTAAGCTGCGAACAATAGCTGCCCCTGTTGCCTCAGAACCTGCCAACAATTCCAAATCTCGATTTTCCTTAATTTGCTCTAAGGAAACCGTTGTATGACGGGAGTGTGGCATCCAGAATTTCTCATCAAAACCACGTAATAATACTGGACGATCATTGTAAATATCATGTTCGTACACGCCGAATAACTTCTCATCCATAATGGATTTATTTATACCAAAGTGGTGATACAAACCAGCTTGAGCACCCCAGCAGATATAGAACGTAGAGTATACATGCTCTTCGCCCCAATCCATAATCTCTACCAATTCAGACCAATAGTCTACCTCTTCAAAGGGCATTAATTCTACAGGAGCTCCAGTGATAATCATGCCATCAAAGAACTCATCTTTCACTTCATCAAAGGTACGGTAAAACGTTTCTAAATATTGTTCATCTGTATTTTTAGCCTTGCGAGATGCAGTATGCAATAATGTTAAATTCACTTGCAATGGACTATTACTGAGAGCACGTAAGATTTGAGTTTCAGTAACTTCTTTAGTAGGCATCAAATTGACTAGCAATATTTGCAAAGGTCGGATTTGTTGATTTTCCGCCCGTTCTGTATCCATCACGAAAATATTCTCTTGAGCTAATTTCGTAATGGCCGGTAAATTTTTTATTACTTTAATAGGCATATTCTCACCTCTATATATTCTACAATTTGATAACCTAATCGAAACAATTTAACTAATCTAATTAAAAGCCTTTAGCCTCGTAAGCACGTCGCCAAGCTTCGAGCCCTTCTTCTAATACCTTACGAGGGCAAGCGACATTAATACGTTCAAAGTCTTCTCCATCGACGCCAAACATGGATCCCGTATCGAGCCACAATTTAGCTTCATTGATAATCCATTCATCACGTTCCTTAGGGCTTAATGGCAACTTAGAGCAATCTAGCCACATGAGATACGTCCCTTCTGGACGATATACGTGAATTTTCGGCATATATTTTGCTACATAGTCGATGGTGAATTGAATATTATCTTGAATGTATTCTTTTAACTCGTCGAGCCAAGGTGCCCCAACTTTGTAGGCCCCTTCACAACCAACGATGCCCATCGTATTTAACTGGCTATAGCCAGCGCGATCGATTTCTTTAATAAAACGACGACGTAAGGAATCATTAGGAATGAAAATATTACTTACTTGTAAACCTGCAATATTGAAGGTCTTGCTCGGTGCAGTACATACGATGCAATGCTCTGCATAGCTTTCACCTAGGTCAGCAAAGACCTTATGAGTATGTCCTTTCCAAACAAAGTCAGCGTGGATTTCATCGCTTACGATGAGTACGTTATGTTTAATACAAATGTCGCCAAGACGTTTTAACTCATCCTCAGTCCACACGCGACCTACAGGATTATGCGGATTGCACAAGAGGAATAATGTTACATTTTCCTCCACGATAGCACGCTCGATACCTTCAAAATCGATGGTATATTTGTCTTCCCCTTTGATTAATGGCACATTGATAAGGCGGCGATCATTATCATCGATAACCATACTAAATGGATAGTATACCGGTTGATTGATAAGCACGCCTTCCCCTTCATTGGTGAAAGCGCGAACCGCCATGGCCAAGGCAAAGACGATACCAGGTGTTTTAACTAGCCATTTTCGGTCTGGTGTCCAGTTAAAGCGCGTAGTAAACCAGTTTTGTAATACTTTAAAGTATTCATCATCGGATTCTGTATAACCAAATACACCATGGTTTACGCGATCTAGCAAAATTTGCTTCAACTCAGGTGGCACCTCAAAGTCCATGTCCGCCACCCAGAACGGCAATACGTCCGCTGGTTTACCGCGCTTCACAGCAAAATCGTATTTCAAAGATTTTGTGTGAGTTCTATCTAAAATTTGATCAAAATTATATTGTCCCATAGGAACTCCTTTATTTATTGAAAGCTTGTTCCAAGTCTGCAATCAAGTCGTCTGTATCTTCAATACCTACAGATAAGCGCAATAAGCGACGTGTAATACCTTTACGCTCTGCATCTTCCGGTTTTAAATCTGGATGAGTTTGCGTTACAGGATATGTCAACAAGGACTCAGTACCACCAAGACTTTCAGCAAATTGAATAAGTTTAATACCTTCTAAGATTTGTTTAGCTGTTTCTTCGCTATCTACTTCGAAGGACAACATGCCACCAAAGCCTGTAGTTTGGGCTTTATTGATTTCATAACCTGGATGTTCAGGAAGGCCTGGGAACAACACTTTTGTAACTTTAGGTTGTTTTTTAAGCCATTCAGCAAGGGCAATGGCATTCTTTTGGTGTTGCTCCATGCGAAGTGCCAATGTTTTTACACCGCGGATAACGAGCCAGCTATCCATAGCGGATAAGCAAGCACCTACCGTTTTATAAGTTAATCGCAACTTCGCAGCCAATTCATCATCATTTACAATGGTGAAACCAGAAATAACGTCATGATGACCACCGATGAATTTAGTACCACTATGAACGACAATATCGGCACCTAAGTTCAATGGTTTTTGGAAATAAGGGCTCAAGAATGTATTGTCGATAATGACTAGTGCATTGCGGTCATGAGCTAAGGTACACAAGGCACGAATATCAGTAATCTCCATCATCGGATTTGTTGGTGTCTCAATATAAACAGCCTTTGTATTTGGTTTGAAAGCTGCTTTCACCGCATCAAGATTGGATGTACCAACATAGGTGAACTCAATGCCGTTTTGTTCGTAAATATTTGTGAACATGCGGATAGAGCCACCATACAAATCATCACCTAAAATGATGTGATCCCCAGGGGAGAATAGATGGAATACAGCGTCCACTGCGGCCATGCCGGAAGAGAATGCCAATGCATCCTTACCATCTTCAAGACCTGCAATCAATTGTTCCAAACGATCCCGTGTTGGATTAGACTCACGTGTATATTGATATCCTGTTGTATCACCCAACTTTGGATGGGAAAATGTACTAGACATATAAATTGCAGGGGAAATTGCACCAGTGCTATCTGGTCTACCGCTGCCATGAACGCATTTTGTATTAAATTTCATTCCATTCAACTCCTCATATTTGTATACAATATATTAATTATAAAAGTAGACAATGACTAAGGTCAACAAAAATGGGCACTCATACGCTATGAGTGCCCCTAAAAAGTCATATCTATTTTGAATGGCTTGCCATAACCTCAGGTTAAGTTATCCTAATTTTTTGTTCGTTTTGTAATAAGCAATGCCAAGATAATCCCCAAAGAAGATGTTACCAGCTGTGGCCAACTAGACACAAACAACATGGTATTTACAATCTTCGGTGGAAATTGGAATAGAGAAAAGAACAAGGAATATCCGCCGAATAGAACACCTGCTTTCACTAAAGCCGCCACAACGATAAGTAATGTCTTAGGTTTATGTTGTAACCAGTGCGCTACAAATACATAGGCAGTCGTGCCAAGGGCCGTAATCAAAATAAACGGTGGCAATGGCAACATGCCTTGTAAGTGTGCCACTACTGGTGCAATCCAGGCAATAACGAGACCATTTTTCCAGCCATAGCGCCATGTGGCTAGTACAAACGTAGCAGACGTGATGGAACCGATAAGGAACATACTCACCTGGTTAGGAATAAATGGGAAAATAAGGCGCAAGCTTTGCGCTAATAAGGCTACGGCCAACAATAGGCCTGTGCCCGTAATAGATTTGGTAGACATAAGAACCTCCTACTATACAATATAGATTTTTAAGAGGTACTTACCTCATATAGTAAAACTAAGCCTCTACAAAATATAGACGTGCCCGATCATATACCCAATTATAAACATAAGTATAACCTAGGATAACTAATGTCATCGTTATATCCGTCACAAAAGCCATCCAAAAACTCATATGCATCATGTACATAATAATCGGTACAGTAGCGAACATAAATAGACCTTCAAACAATACCGCATGAATCGTACGGATTACAGGTCCCCGCTCTAATCGATCACCTGGTACTAGTTTATCAAATATCCAGTTAAACACAAAATTCCAAACCATAGCTAGCAAGGAAAAAATAACCATCAATACAAAAGGCTGTCCATCATGCGGAACAAACAACATCACCAAACAACCGATTAAAATACAACCAACCTCATACAAAATCGACTGTACCACACGCTCTGAAGCAGACATAATAAACACCTCCATCAGAAACCAGACAAGAAATTCACTATCACTCTACTATTATATTTATTTTTTTAGATTTGTCGAGTTTTGTGGAGCTTTGCCATTTTCGGATATAAAGGAAGCCCCTCGTAGTGTTCTGTAAGCTCGACTTGCCCACCTGAAGTGAGTTTTGCCATTTTAAGATAGAAAAAGCCGCCATATGTCTGTCCAGCGACTTGCGTCAGGATGGAGCGTAGAGAGACATATGGCGGCGGAAAGCCTATCCTAAAAGTGGCATTACGAACTGAATCCATGGAATACCCACCACGATAAAGATTGCAAGGTAGATAATACCAAAGATAGCACCTAATTTCCAGAATTCAGGACCTTTGTTGTAGCCACTAGCAAACCAGATTGGGCTGTGACCTGTACCATATGGTGTAAGGATACCCATGATACCCATTGGTACTAAAAGAATTAACATAACTTGAGCTGGATCAACACCAGGAATTTGAAGAATTAGAGTTGCAAACAAGCCTACCATAGCTGTTACATAAGCAGTGCCGGAAGCAAAGAAGTAACGAAGCAAGCAGAATGCTAACAATAAACCAAGAACTGCCATTGTAGGATCTAAAGAAACTAAAGAACCACCTGCAGATTTAGCAAGCCAGTCTAAGAAGCCTACGTTTTTAAGGCCAGCAGCCATTGGTACGAGTGTAGCGAACCAAGTCAAAACGTTCCATGCTGGTTTGTTAGCAAGGAAGTCTTGCCATGTCATAATCTTAGTGAAAATCATCAAGATAATAACAATTAAAGCCGTTGTAGTTGGGTTTACTTTGAATGTAGAAGCACCAATCCACAATACAAGAGCCAATACAGAAATCAAGGCCATGAAGATTTCACTACGTGTCATGGAACCCAATTTCTTGTATTCATCTTTTGCCCATGCTGCAATTTCAGGGGAACCTTTTACCTCTGGTTTGCAGAATACATAGGTCAATAATGGTGTGATGATGAACAAAATAAGACCTACTGGCAAGAATGCTAGGAACCATGTGCCCCAGTTAGCTGCTACGATACCAGCTTTAGCAGATAATTCAAGAGCCAATGGGTTTGGCGCTGCACCAGTCAAGAAGATGGAGCTAGATACACATGTAGTTGCCAAAGCTACCCAGTTCAAATAGGAACCAATTTTGCGAGGGTTCTTATCTGGATAGGAATCGAACATTGGGCAAATACTAGATACGATTGGATAAATCGTACCACCGGAACGAGCCGCATTACTTGGAATAAATGGAGCCAACACAAGGTCAGTAATAGCAATGGCATAACCAAGACCTAAAGAGGACTTACCAAGCTTTGCTACCAAGAACAAGGCAATACGACGGCCAAGACCGGAGTTTTCATAGCCAATACCAATCATGAAGGCTGCAAAGATCAACCAAACGATGGCATTAGAGAAACCACTGAGGCCCCAACTGATAGCTTGTGCATCAGTAATCGCCTTTGCTACACCAGTTGCTTTATCTACAACAGGAGCAGGACCTACTTTAAACAACATAGATACGGTAACTGCAATGATACCGATAAAAGCTGGTGGCATTGGTTCTAAAATCAAACCTACCACGAGGCCCGCGAAAATACTTACGTAAATCCAAGAATTTGCGCTAAGGCCTTCAGGAGCACCGATGAGCCATACAAGAATAGCTACTACAAGCGGTGCGAATAATTTCCAATTCAACTTCATTAGAAACTCTCCTTACTACTTCAAAACAAAAATTGCAAAAAAATGCTTGTCTAGTATATCAAAATTTTTAATATCAGTACATAACATAAAACATAACAGTTATTAATAGATACTAAACTTTTTATAATAGTTCTTCTTAAACTAGTCGTTTTTAATTTTATGCAATATAATATAAATATCGAAAATTATTAATTTAAGTAAATTACTAAAAGGATTTAAATGAAACCATTTATACATTACATAAAACCGCTATGGTTTCCTACCATCATCGTATCGATCCTTTCGTTACTCACTGTGGCAGGTACATTATATATACCAACGCTAACGGCCTTTATCATCAATGATGGCGTACTCCGTGGCGATTTAGAAATGATCACTAGCTCTAGCATAAACATGCTTGTTGTGGCACTATTAACAGTATTATCCGCAATCTTAGGTGTTGCTATGAGTGCTCACATTTCTGCCTCTATGGGCAAGGAACTGCGCAATGATTTGGTAAAAGCCTTACAATACTTCTCCCTTCGAGACTTCACACACTTCGGTACTGGCACCATATTGATGCGCACAAGCCGAGATGTAGAGAAAATTCAATCCGTTCTCGGTGAAGGATTAAATATGATTCTCCCTATGCCCCTCATGATTTGTGTCGGCCTCGGGCTCACCTTCTATAAAAGCTGGCAACTCGGCCTCGTCATTCTTGCCGTTATGGCTTGTATGATACTTACCATTGTCTTTATTGAAAGCCGTGCCTTACCACTGATTAAGGCAATGCAACTCAAATTAGATGATATTACAGATCTAGTTCGAGATCACATCGTTGGTATGCCAGTGATTAGAGCTTTCAACAGAAGAACCTACGAAAACGAAAAAGAAATTAGTATTTTTACAGAAACAGCCCAACTCAATAAACGATTGCGCCAAACCTTTGCCATCGGTTTACCGACCATATTAATTCTATTTAATATGAGTACCGTTGCCATTCTCTGGGTAGGTGGTTACAACGTCAGCCTTGGTGCCCTACAAGTAGGTGACATCATTGCTGTTATCGAGTACGCTAACCTAATTCTCTTGAGCATGCTCATGGCGATATTCGTCATCATCGACATTCCTGAAGCCATCGTATGCTACACTCGTATTCGTGAGTTGTTAGAACATGAAAATACAGATACCTTCCCTGAACCATATAATAACAATATCCAAGAACAGAACAAAAAACTGGCGGAAAATCTAACAGAAACAGCAACAGCAACAGCAACAGCAACAGCAACAGCAACAGCAACAGCAATTGATGATACACCACTTCTTGAGTTCCGCAATGTTACATTCCGGTACGATAATGCGGAGTCTCCTGCGCTAGAGAATATCTCCTTTACCGTACATCACGGCGAAACCTTAGCTATTATGGGCGATATTGGATCTGGTAAAAGTACAATCACCAACCTTATCCCTCGCCTCTTCTCCATCGAGTCTGGAGATATTTTATTTGAAGGTAAATCCATCTATGAATGGAATGTAGATGACTTACGCGCCCGCATCGGCTATGTGCCACAACGAGCTTACTTATTCACTGGCACTGTAGAGATGAATGTGCGATATGGTGCAGCACCAAGTCAAGAAATTACCACTCAAGATGTAGAAAATGCGTGCCGTCTCTCAAGAGCAGACGAATTTATTAATCGCCTTGAAGGGGGTTACCAATATATGGTTGCTCAAGGTGGTACTAATCTATCGGGAGGCCAGCGTCAACGCCTAGCCATGGCTAGAGCTCTTGTGCGCAAACCAGATTTATTTATATTCGACGATAGCTTCTCCGCGCTAGACGGCACCACAGAACGTGCAGTTCGTACAGCATTGCACGAGGAATTACAAAAGGATAACCGTCCTGCTCTCATCTCCGTAGAGCAAAAAGTAAGTGCTGCTAAAAAAGCAGACCATATCTTAATCATCAATCGAGGTCAAGTAGCAGGGTATGGTACGCATGATGAATTAGCTGCAACCTCTACAGTATATAAACAAATTCTAACATCTCAGGAGGTGACAGAATGAGCCCATTACACCGCTTCCTGATGGAGTCTAAAAGCCAATGGGGTTGGCTAGCACTACTCATCTTAGAGCTTATTACAGCAGCTATGTTTGAGGTATCAGCGCCAGTATTACTTGGCAAGGTCGTAGATGCTATTGTTAGTGGCTTACAAACAGACCAAGACATTAATACAATTTTCGCCTCCATTGATACAATCATCCTATGGCTTATTGCCATTTATGGGGGTCACGCCTTATTCACCTACTTTGGCGAATACATGATGGCCTCTATCGGTTCAAAAACAGTACTCGCTTTACGCACACGCATGAGTACTCATTTATACTCACTACCTATCGGGTACTTTCACGATCACCAACGTGGGGATTTGCTAAGCCGCCTCACCTCTGACTTAGATGCTGTTGCAGAAACCATAGGTGAAGGCGTACCTGGCCTTGTATCTGCCATTATCGGCATTATAGGTGCCACGGCTATGATGATTTGGATCAGCCCTATGCTAGGCATCTCTATCATCGCCATTATTTGTATTGGTATCCTATGTTTAACATGGCTCTCTAAACGGGCTCGTCGGGTCTATCTCAAAAACCAAAGTGCCTTAGGAGCTTTCAACAGTGGCATAGAGGAAATTGTAGTAGGAAAACCGATTATCCAAACCTTTGGTCTTGAAGAAACTACGACTAACCAAGTAAATATTCTGAACGACAATCTATTTAAAAGTATGAGAAGCGCGGCTTTCACCAGTCAGCTCGTAGAACCACTCGTTAAGTTTTTAAATCAAATTACCTATTGCCTCGTTGCTATTCAAGGGGGTCTCATGGTATTACGTGGTTCTATTTCCATCGGTGATATTCAAGCCTTCTTCCTCTATGTAGGTCAAGTTTCGGACCCTCTATCCCGCAGTTCTTATATCCTCACCAAATTCCAAGAAACTTCTGCAGCCTTGGGCCGTATTTACGAAGTCATTGATACACCATCTGAAATCGATACGGGTAAGAAAACATTAGGTGATACATCAACACATAAAGGAACTATAGATTTTGAACATGTTGATTTTGGCTATACGCCGTCCAATGTATTTATGAAGGATATCAACATTCACATTCCTGGTGGCTCTATGGTGGCCATCGTAGGTCCTACAGGTGCTGGCAAATCCACATTGGTAAACCTTATTATGCGCTTCTATGACATTATAAATGGCCGTATCACCATCGATGGTGTCGATATTCGCGATGTATCTCGTGAAAGCTTACACAACACGGTAGGTATGGTATTACAAGATGCTTGGATTTTCACAGGTACTATCGCCGATAATATTGGCTACGGCAAACCAAATGCTAGTCGTGAAGAGATTGAATATGTTGCTAAACTCGCTATGGCGGATCACTTTATCCGAACCTTGCCAGATGGCTATGATACAGTTCTCAAACGCGGTGGCGATGATTTATCACAAGGCCAACGGCAATTAATTACTATCGCTCGTGCCTTCTTGGCAGATCCAACCATTCTCATCCTAGACGAAGCGACGGCTAACGTTGATACTCGTACCGAGGTAGAAGTTCAAAAAGCCATGAATACACTCCTTAAAGGGCGTACAAGTATCGTCATCGCCCATCGCTTATCTACAATAAAAAATGCTGACTTCCTACTCGTAGTAGAAAACGGCACCATTGTGGAACAAGGAACACATCACGAACTAATCGAACGCGGCGGTCACTATAAAGAACTCTATGAAAACTATGCGGCAGGTATGACCGTCTAGGGTAATCTACATAAAGTAACTAACCGACTTGTAGCAAATACTAATGTTCTCAGATTATTCCCGACAAACAAAGACCCCCTAATAAGTAAAAACTTATTAGGGGGTCTTTTATGTATGTCTATATAACTGTTTATGTCTATATAGCTGTTTATGTCTATATGGCTATTTGTATCTATACAGCTATTTGCCTCTATATAGTTGCTTATACCTATATAGCTATGTACCAATATAGCACATTCCTATATTCTATTCACCTTTTGGTACGAACCATAGGCCGTTGTTATTTTTTTCCATGTAGTCTTTGAATTCTTGAGAGTGGTAAGCTGCTACAATGTCTTTTGCCCATTGTGCATCTTTATTTTTCTCGTTAACTACTACTTGTAACAACCATTGTGGTAATACATCTTCATTTGCTAATGCAGTTTTAGGATTAATTTTTGCATTATAGATGATAGCACCAGTAATAACAATATAGTCAAAATCAGTACGTACAGAAGGAATTGTAAGGGATTTCATTTCTGTAAATTTAAGATGTTTAGGATTTTCAATAATATCTGCTTGTGTTACTGTCGCTAAATCTTTGTTAGGATCAAGTTTAATCCAACCGATTTTTTGCAATAACGCATAAGCACGAGCCATGTTGGATGCATCATTAGGTACAGCAATAGTGTCGCCATCTGCCACTTGATCTAAAGATGTTTTAGAACCACTAAAGATACCTGCTGGTACTGTTGGAATTGGTGTTAATGCTACAAGATGACCATTTTGTTTTTCGTTAAAGTTTTTCATGTATGCTGTATGTTGTTCAACGTTAAAGTCAACCTCACCATCACTTAACACTTGGTCAGCTTGTACCAAATCAGACATATCTACGCCTTTAAAGGTATAGCCTTGTTTCTCCAAAATTGGTTTTACACCTTTTTCAAACAATTCAGAGTAAGGACCTTGAGATTTACTGTAGGTTAATTCTTTTTTAGCACCATTATCACTATTATTAGAACCACAGCCTGCGATAAAAGCTACGCTGAATACTAATGCTGCACCGAGGGCAAGAAGTTTCTTAAATTTCATAGTACATTCTCCTATACTTTCACAATCAATATAACCAAAATCTATTTCATCAAATCAGGAACGACGCGCACGACGTGCAAAGTAGTTACCTATTGTTTGAATAATTTGAAC
>OGIT01000531.1_pt1 | contig 15876 bp, 15 predicted proteins | sample 1571881 | NCBI WGS metagenome assembly OGIT01 (sample SAMEA2582101, study PRJEB24529) | metagenome | biome: Human gut stool | place: China | collected 2011 | reverse complement strand
AAAAAACTGACCCCCAATTGTTAGATTTTTGGTCTAACAATTGGGGGTCAGCTCATCCGCACCCCTCTGCAGACAGCTTCTCTTTTTTGCAATTTCACGATTACAAAATGTATTTGTTACGTATCAAAATTTAAACTGTTTTACTTTGTATGATCTGGAATCTATCATATGACTGAATACTGGACTTATATTTATACATACAGGAGGAAAAAACAAAATGACACCAATGACATTGGCTCTGGGAATCCTGGCCATCACCATCGTCCTATTTATCTGGGAACCGTTCCCCATCGCGGTAACCGCCGTACTGGCTTCCATTTCTTACGGTTTCCTGGGAATCGTGAAAATGAATACGGTCTTTGCATCCTATGACAACAATACTAACATCCTGCTGGCCGGCATGATGATCGTAGGTTCATCCCTGTTCCATACGGGCATCACCGATGCCATCGGGAAAAAGATGGTGGCAGTGACCGGGAAGAGTGAGCGGAATATCATCTTGGCTACGTTGATCGTTTCCTGTATCCTGAGTTCCGTCTGCAGCAATATCGGGGTCATGGTGGCCTTGGCACCGCTAGTGACTGCTATGTGCGTTGCGGCAGATGTAGGGCCTTCCCGGGCTCTCCTGGGGCTTCTGTTCGGGGCCCAGTTCGGAGGCTTCGTCACTCTGGTAGGGGTGGGGTCCAATGCAGCCGGGGCGGCTTCCATGGGAGAACTGGGACTGACGCCCTTCGGGTTCTTCAGCATTACCCCCTTTGGCATCGGGGTGTGCATCGTAGGGACTTTGTATTTTACCTTTATCGGAGCCAAGATGATCCCCGATACGGGCTATATCCCTGAATTTGCCAAAACAGAAAAGAAAGAACTGAACAAATCCAAAGCAGTGATTGCTTCTGTGACCATGCTGGTGGTGCTGGCAGTCATCGCTTCCGGCAGCAAGCTGATCCCCATGCATGTGGCAGCGGTGCTGGGCGCCTGCGTCATTATAGCTACCCGCTGCATGACTTTGAAAGAGGCCCTGAAAGCCATTGACTGGAACTGCTTGATCCTGGTGGGCGCCCTGAGCGTGATTTCCGCTGGGGTGAAGAACAGCGGGGCCGGCCAGGCCGTGGCCGATCTGATCATCCATATCTTGGGCGACAATCCCAGTCCCTTCATGATTTCCACTGTGATTTTCTGGGCGGCTGCTGCATTGACCCAGATTATGTCCAACATTCCCACCATCCTGGTATTCATGCCCATCGGGGTGTCCATTGCCCAGCAAATCGGGGTCAGCCCGTATCCGGTGGCTATGATCATCACCCTGGCAGGGGCAGCTTCTTATGCCACGCCTTTTGCCGCACCCCAGAACATGATGACGGTGGGCTGGACCCAGTACAAATTTTTGGATTTCCTGAAGATCGGCCTGCCCATGGTGGTGCTGACATATCTGGTAATCGTAGGTCTGATCCCCATTTTCCTGCCCTATTGAGAAAGGAGAAAATAGATGTATTCCTTGAAAGGTTTCTATGACCTCCATGTCCATCCCTCTCCGGATGTAAAGAAAAGAAAATTCACGGATCCGGAACTGGCGGGCCGCCTTCTCGAAGCAGCGATGCAGGGAGTGGTGATCAAGAACCATTTTTCTGAAACAGCCTGCCGGGCTGCGCTTTTGCAGCAGCAGTTTCCTCAGCTGAAAGTCGCAGGGGGAATCGTACTGAACCGTCCCAATGGGGGCATCAATCCCTACGCAGTGGAAAACTGTATTGCCCTGGGCGGGAAGTTCCTCTGGATGCCTACCCTGGACGCCCGTACCTATCAGCTGTGCAAGCATCCGGATATGAAACGGGAAGAGGCGGAAAAGTATCTGTACCTGCTGGATGAAAAAGGAAATCTCCTCCCGGCTGTCAGAGAAGTGCTGTATTTGGCTGCCCAAGCGGATATGACCGTAGCTACCGGCCACATCAGTGCAGAAGAAGGGAAAAAGGTGGCTGCAGCAGCTCGGGAAGCCGGTGTACGGAAAATCATCATCACCCATGCCGATAATCCGGCGGATTTCTATACGGATGCAGATCAGCTGGCCTGTGTAAAAATGGGCGCTGTCATAGAACACTGCTGTTTCAACGTTTTTACTGGACAGACCCCTATTGGGGAATTGGCTCGTCAGATCCGTCTGGTAGGCTGTGACAACGTGCTGCTGTCTTCTGATTTCGGGCAGCCCGGCTCCCCCTATCCGGAAGAAGGATTGAGCCAGCTGGCGGAGGCTTTGCTTGGAGAAGGATTCACTCCTTCCGATCTGGAAACCATGCTGAAAACGAACCCGGAAAAGCTAATGGGAACCAGTTGCTGAGAAAAATGCAAACAGAGAAGGACCTTTGGAGAAAAGGGTCCTTCTTTTTTTGTATATAAAAGAAGAATGAATTCTGTATTCTTCTTACTACGTAATTGACAGAAAGAAGGGAAAATGATATAAGAATAAATATAGTCTTATTAAAAAAATAAAAATAAAAATATTCAAAAGAGGGCTGATGGGAAAAACAAAACTTTGCACGGAATGTAACACTTTCAAACGAAAATCTTAAAGTATATAAATATTTTCAATATATAATTGACGAATAAAAATATTCGTAATATACTACGACCATAAACAAACTTTACAAAGATTATATAAAATAATGTTCAATATAATTCGTATGATTAAAATAAAATTTTATAAAATGTTATGGACTAATGAAAAAATCAATTTGATGAGGAGGAATAGTATGTTTAGTGCCAAAGCCAATCATGTATCGCCTGCTTTTACCACGGAGCTGAATGCCAAAATCGCCGATATGAAACGAAACGGGATCGAAGTGGTCCGGCTCAACATCGGTGAACCTGATTTCCACACGCCGGACAATATCAATGCGGCCGCCAAAGCAGCCATTGATGAGCATTTCACCAGATATACTCCGGTCAACGGGATCTTTGATTTGCGGGAAGCCATTGCCCTCAAATTCAAACGGGATAACGGCGTAGAGTATACCCCGGATGAAATCTGTGCTGCTTCCGGCGCCAAACAGGCACTGTACGAGGCCGTCCTGACTCTGGCCGGCCAGGGGGATGAAGTCATCATCCCGGTTCCCTGCTGGGTCTGCTATGTGGAAATGGTCAAACTGGCCGATGCGGTTCCAGTCCAGGTGCCTGTCCAGAAAAGCGGCCCTGAAAGGAACCATTTGGATCTGGAAGCCATCCGGAAAGCCATCACACCCCGGACCAAAGCCATCATCATCAACACCCCCAATAACCCCACTGGCGTCGTCTATACCCGGAAAGAATTGACTGAATTGGCGGAATTGGCTGCTGCCCATGATTTCTGGATCATCTCCGATGAAGTCTATGAAAAACTCCTGTATGACGGAGCAGAGCATATCTGCATGGCAGCCATTTCAGATGACGCATGGAATCGTTCCATCGTGATCAATGGATGTTCCAAGACCTATGCCATGACTGGGTGGAGACTGGGGTATGCAGCAGGACCGGCCACCGCCATCAAGAAACTGAGAAGCCTCCAAAGCCATATTACCGGCGGGATCACTTCCATTACACAGAAAGCCGGTGTAGAAGCCTTGAATGGCCCCCAGGAGAGTGTGGAAACCATGCGCAGGGCCTTTGACGAGAGACGGATCAAGATGAGTGAGATGCTGGGAAAAATTCCCCATATTTCCTTCAGTGAACCCCAGGGCGCGTTCTATTATCTGGTGGATATTTCCTGGTATTTTGGGAAAAAAGGGAATGGGAAGATCATCCACGATGCGTTGGAATTCGCCCCATATCTCCTGGATACGAATCGGGTAGCCGTGGTGCCGGGAGATGCCTTCTTTGCTCCAGGGACCATCCGGCTGTCCTATTCTAATTCTTTGGATAATCTGGAAAAAGGCGTCAAAGGGTTGGCAGAAGCCCTGGCAGCGATGGAATGAAAAAGATTGAAAGGGAGGAAAGCAGTATGGGTGAAGGGAAAAAATATCCGGTCCAGTTTTATGGCGGATATCTAGGGGCCTGGTCTTGTTTGATCCTGGCCATTGCAGGCATTATGTATATGCTGCTGATCCGAGGCGGCGGGACAAAAAGCATCATGGTGGCACTGTTCGTCTCTCTGGTATTGGGACTTGTACTGGCCAAAGACAAAGTCGGTTATGGGGATGAGATGCTGAAAGGCCTGAAGGAATCCATGGTTACTACGATCTGTATGGCTTTCTTTATGGCCGGTCTGCTTTCAGCCCTGCTGAAAAGCTGCGGGCTGATCCAGGCACTGCTGTGGGCAGTGGGGGAGACCCATACGCCCATTTCGCTTCTTCCCCTTGTGGCATTCCTGGTTTGTGTAGTGATTTCTACGGCCTGTGGGACTTCAACGGGAACGGTAACTGCCGTATCGGCTGTGATGTGTCCCATTGGGGCAGAACTGGGCATCAACATGGGATTGATGTGCGGAGCCATCATCAGCGGGTCCATTTTTGGGGATAACCTGGCCCCTATTTCTGATACGACGATTGCATCTTCTCAGACCCAAGGGGCGAATCTTCGGGATGTGGTCCGGAGCCGGCTGCCTTATTCTCTGCTGGCTGCAGGGATTTCCGCCGTCCTGTATGTATATTGCGGTCTGACCATGATTTCTGGATCTGCTGTGCAGTTTGCCAACAACGCCCAGTATGCCAAATCTCTTGTCTTCCTGGCCATTCCCGTTGTCCTGATTTATCTGATGCATAAGGGATGGGGTTTGGTTTCTTCCCTGCTCTTGGCCAATGCCATGGCGGTGGCCTTGTGCCTGGTGCTGGGAGTCATCCCTGTGGGCAAGATGTTCAGTGACAAGAGTCCGATCGTTACCGGGATGGCAAGCATGGCCAATGTAGCCATCATTTCCTTCCTGATGCTGATGATGCTGCAGATTCCCGTTATGTGCGGCGGCTTTGATGCTTTCGCCGGGTGGCTGATGCAAAAATGCAGCAAGATCCGGGATGCTGAGCTGATTGCTTATTTCGCTTCTGTCTTTGGCGTCATCGCTACCCACAGTTCTACCAACACCATCCTATTTTTCGGACCCTTTGTAAAGAAATTGATGGATGGCTATAAGGAACAGGCTGACGGCTGCCGGAGCGCCAATATCTTGGATGGGGTAGCCTGCGGGACCAACGGACTGATCCCTTATGGAAATCCCATGTTGGTCATTACCGGAGTCTGTGCAGGACTGCCCGGCGTTTCAGATACTTTTTCCTTCTTGGATATCGCCCCTTATACATACCATTGCTGGGGCCTGCTGCTGATTTTCCTTTTGAGTATCCTGACCGGAGTGGGACGGAAGAGAAGCCAGTTTTCAAAATAAGAGAAATATATGGATGATAGGGAGGCTGCTGGATTTGCCGGCGGCCTCTTTTTTGTCCTATGAAGGCGTTTATGCAGTCATCCAGGGAAAAAGTGGAGACAGATTGCTTGGAAAGATGAACTTGTCATAGAAATCGGCAGCAAAATCTTATTGCAATACAGTAACAAAGTTTACATAAATATTGTGATATATCTTTACGCATATATTTTTCAGTTACTTTAAAGGGTTTTCGATTCCAAAACAAGAAGTAATACCCATAAAAGGAGAGATTCTAGAGATCTTTCCTGTTTTTCTTAGGAGGTGGGGCCAAACCAAAATAGGAGAGGGTTGCAGGTCGGAGGATTTTACAAGTTGGAAGAAAGGATGGGGTCATGATGAAAGATCAAGGAGACAGTTCATTTGCTTCTTTTGCAGAACGCCGTTTCCATTTAAAAGAAAACGGCACAGATGTAAAAACTGAATTACTGGCCGGGCTGACCACCTTTGCAACCATGTCATATGTCTTGGCAGTGGTACCCAACATGCTCAGCAAATCCGGCATCGACAAAGCCGGTGCACTGACAGCACTGATCCTGATGGTCGTAATCTGCAGCGGGGCCATGGCGATTTATACCAACCGCCCCTTCTGTCTGGCTCCCGGTATGAGTTCCGTAGCCATCATCAGCAACCTGGATTCCATCGGGATGTCCGTTGAAACAGCTTTTGGCATCATCTTCATCGAAGGAGTGATCTTTGTCATCATTTCTTTTGCCGGCATGCGGGAAATCATTGCCAAGGCCATCCCTGCCAGCGTCAAGATTGCATTGAGCGGGGGCATCGGTCTCTGGATTTCTTTGATCGGCCTGAAATCCGGCGGGATCGTCGTCGCCTCTGCCAAAAACACCTTGGTATTCGGCAACCTCCATACCGCCAAAGCCTTTATGTTTTTGATTGGATTCCTTTTGATCTTGATTTTTGAAGCCCGGAAAATCAAGGGGAGTATGCTGCTTTCCATCATCATTGTGACGCTGATCGGCATTCCCCTGCAGATCACGAAGCTTCCCACCAGTTTCTTCAATGCTCCGGGAAGCATCTTTCCTCTGATCGGCAGGCTGAATGTGATGGATGCCATGAAACCGGAATACTTTCCTTGGCTGCTGACCTTCTTCGTACCGGATTTCTTCGGGACCATGGGCATTATCCTGGGGATTGCCAACCAGGCAGGCTGGCTGGATCAGCATGGGGATATGGATGGCATCGATAAATGTTTCAAGGTGGACTCCTCATCTACTGTACTGGGCAGTTTCTTCTGCATGCCGGTCATGACCACCTATCTTGAATCGGCCAGCGGGGTCGCCGATGGGGGACGGACCGGGCTGACGGCACTGAGTACTTGTGTCCTGTTTGCTCTTATGCTCCTTTTCACCCCTCTTGCCCTGATGGTACCGGGCGTTGCCACCGGGCCTGTCCTGACCATCATCGGTTTCCAGATGCTCACCTCTATGCGGGCCATTGATTACACCGATGTGACGGAATTCCTGCCCGCTTTCATTGCTGTAGCCATGACCGTACTGACTTACAACATCGCAAACGGTATGGCTCTTTCCATTATTTCTTATCTGGTCATGAAGATTGCCGCAGGAAAGGCCAAAACGGTACCGGCAGCCATGTACGGGATTGGAGCCTGCATGCTGTTCTATATGTGGATGATCATCAAATAAACGGGTCTCTTCCCCTCCTGCAGATGGGAGGAAGCGGGTTCCCTAAAAAAGAAAAGCTGTGAAAGATGTTTCCATGATCTTTCACAGCTTTTTTGTCATGAAGTTTTTTGGAATGGACAGTGGGTCTTCACCCATTCACCACATACTTCACCTTTTCTCCGGCTGCCAAAAGCTTCAGATTCTCCACAATCATGGGCATGATTGCTTCACTGATATCATTGGTGGAGCCGCCTACATGGGGTGTTACAATGATGTCCGGATCCTGCAGCAGTGGATTTTCTTTGGTAATGGGGGTTTCTTCCGTGCAATCCAGACCGGCCCCGGAAATCAGCCCTGCCTTTTTGGCTTCTACCAAGGCCTCATCTTCCACAATGCCGCTGCGGGAGGTGTTGATGATGATGGCTCCCGGCTTCACCGTTTTGATGTTTTCCTTGTTCAGCATATGGCGGGTGCTGTCCAGCAGAGGCACATGATAGGAAATCACATCAGAAGTTGCCAGGAGTTCCGGATAGTCTACATAATCCATTTCAAACTCTTTTTCCATTTCTGCAGGAAGGCGATAAGGGTCATAATATTGGACATGAGCCCCAAAAGCCTGTACCTTCCGGGCCACCTGCCGCCCGATATGGCCGCCACCCACGATTCCCACCAGCTTATGGTTCAGGGAACGGGTCTGTGCGGTAAACAGTTCCTGGCTCCAGATGCCTGCTTCCAGTTTCTGTTCATGGCAGAGCAGCTTCCTGCCCACTGCCAGCATCAGCAGGACGGCCATTTCACTGACGGCGTAGGCATTGGCCCCCGGGGTATTGCACACATCGATGCCCTGTTCCCGGGCGGTCTTGATATCTACGGCGTCATACCCCACACCCCAGCGCATGATCATCTTCAAGCGGGAAGAAAAACGCTGAATCACAGGCCGGGGCATCTTGAGGATCCGCAGGATGATGGCATCCACGTCATTTTCCCGAGCAAATTCTTCTTCCGTCACTACCGCCCGGATGTGGATATCCGTTCCAGCCACAGCCTGTTGCATTTTTTCCAGTGTCCCTGCAGGGAATGTCCCTGCCAGCAATACTTCCAGCATTTACTTTCCCTCCTTGATTTCCGCTGCCACGGACCGGATTAGTTCCTCAGAAGGATTCTTCCGGTCGATCTTTCCCACATGGACCATCAGCTGGTATAGGTTGACACCCGTTTCCTTGGCGACCTGCTTGAACAGCTTGCCCTTGGAAGAATGGAGTCCGGTGATCCCCAGCACCAGATCAAAGGGCGTCAGAGGATTGTGGTAGTCATACCGCTCCTTCATTTGCAGTTCCAGCTCTTCTGCAATATAGGAAAGCAGATTGTACAAGTTCACATCCGGGAGTTCCCCGTATTTCTGCAGAAGGGCGATGCCAGCTTCCGTGGGCAAGTTTCCAGCGCTCCGGGCCATTCCCATCAGCCCGCCGTCCAGGATATCTGCCCCGGCCCGGTAGGCAGCCAGTGCGTTGGCTGCAGAAAGCGCCAGATTGTTGTGACAGTGGAAGGCAATGGGGATATGGACGGCCTTTTTCAGCAGTTCCACCGTCTTGGCCACTTCTTCCGGCAGCATGCAGCCGGCGGAATCCATCACCGTAAATTCGTCCAGCCCGGCAGCCTCCAGCTTCTTGGCCGATTCTGCCAATTCTTCCGGCGTGACCAGATAGGCTTTCATGGCAGAATAGAAGGCTTTCACTCCTCTGGCTTTAATGGCACGGATCGGTTCCAGGGCCAGATCCGGTTCATCGGCATCCACACCTACCCGAAGGAAAGCCAGGCCTTTCTGGGCCCCCAGCTCCACATATTTTTCCCGATACCGCTTGGCATTCAGGAACATCCCCACTTTTCCGGTAGCAACGTAGGGCTGGATCAGATCCAGGTAGGTTTCATCGGTTTCCGCTTTGGTGAATCCGGCCACTTCATAGGCCCCGATGCCGCCGGCATTTCCCATTTCGATATAATCCACATTGGCAGCCAGCAACGCTTTGATCATGCCATCCGTCAGATCAGCAGGAAAGCCTTTCCCCACAACATTGGCGCCATCCCGTAACGTACAATCCATGATTTTCAGCATTTTCAACATCCTTCTTTCAGCCCCGTTTTCCCTGCAGCGGGCAATTTTCCTTTTTATAAAGATATGGTATCATGGTACAAACCAATTGAAAAACAGTATTTAAATCAATTTTTCACAGTATTTTTATTGTGTTCAAAAGGAGAGATAGGGAATGAGTCTTTTGGGTTTTGCCTATTTTGTCACAGTGGCCAAAGAAGGGAATATCTCCCGGGCTGCCGAGAAATTGTATGTCAGCCAGCAGTCCCTCAGTGCCCATATCAAACGGTTGGAAGCCCAGTACGGGGTGACCTTATTTGAACGTAAACCGGTGCTGCGGCTGACCCCAGCCGGGAAGGCCATGCTGTTCTATGCCCAGCAGATCCTCCAGGCAGAAGATCAAATGACGGCTCGGTTCACCGATTTGGTCAAGGATTACCATGGGGAACTGCGTTTCGGGATTTCCCGGCAGAGAGGGGAAGCCTTCTTTACCCATATCTGGGAACGATATCACGAAAGATATCCCCATATTGAAGTTTTATTGAAGGAACAGAACAGCGAGGAACTGCTGAACCGGCTCCGCACCCACCAGTTGGACCTCTGCATCGGCGTCAATGTTCCGGAAGACCGGGATCTCCAAATCGAACCTTTGGTAGAAGAGCATCTCTGCTGTTCCCTCAGCCAGTCACTCTTGATGCATTACCGGCTAGCAACGGGACGGGAAGATTTCCAGCGGTATGTACGGGAAGGGGTAGATCTGCTGGAACTGCAGGATCTGCCTTTTTTCCATCGGCCCCAGGAAAACCAGATCCGGGTTGCAGTGGACCGTCTCTACGCCAGCCACGCCCTATATCCCCACTGCATCTTAGAAACCAACAACCAGCGCCTGATGCTGTCCCTGGCCCAGTACGGGGTGGGCATCATCACCCCGATTTATCTCTATATCTGTTATGAAACCCAGTCCTTAGCCCTGGGACTGCCCCAGATCGTCAAACTGACCAACGACATCATTTCCACCAAGATCAGCATCGTAACTTTGAAGGACCATCCCTTGCCAGACTATGCGGAAGCGATGAAAGTACTGATCCGGGACGAATTCCAGCGCTATAAGACCGTCCTGGATCAGCTCTTTCCCTTTTCGCTGGTTTCCTGATGCAAAAAAAGCTGTGAAATCATTGCCGAGCAGCATATATCGGCCTGTTTCACAGCTTTTTTATATGGAAAGGCAGCCTCCCATTCCTCAGTAAAGTTTTTCTTTGACTACCAGGGCATCCAGTTGGTTCAGACGTTTTTCAACGGAAGGGATATTTGCAGAAGTCAGAGCCAGGATGATCAGTTCGATGATGCAGAAGGGTGCGATATAGGAATTGGTAAACCCCATCCCTTCCACTTTGGCCGTCAATAGGAGATCTGCATAGCGGGCAAACGGAGCTGTTTCGTAATCCGTCAGCAGAATGATCTTAGAACCATTCTGCTTTGCAATCCTGATGATTTTCTCGGACATCTCGGAATACCGGGAAAAACTGATCAAAAAAAGGCAGTCTTGTTTTCCTATATCCACCACTGTTTCCAAGGCAGAAGAATCCGCATGGACAATGGGTTGCACATGGGGCAGCAGCAAATTCAGCTTGCTGCACAGATACATCACGCAGCTGACCGTCCCCCGGAAGCCAGCTACATAGATATGCTGACTCTGGAGCAGGGTCCGTGTAATCTGCTGCAGCAGATTCGGCGTGATTTTCAGCAAGCTGCCCTCGATATTGTTCAGGACCCAGCCACTGACTTTTTCCATGAAATCACTCTGCTGGAGCCGTTCTTTGGTCAGCCGGTATTTGGCACTGGGGGTCTGGGCATTTTGCCGGGCTTCGTACCGTTTCGTCAGCTGTTCGTTCATTTGTTTGCGGAAATCTCCGTATTTCTCAAAACCCAGTTTCCGGATGAAACGGATGACCGAAGTATCGCTGACACCAATGGCCTGGGCCAAAGAAGAAGACGTCATCATCCCTACCGTATCGATTTGATTCAGGATATAGTTGGCAATCTGTACTTCCACTTTGGAAAGTTCCATGTTTTTGATTTTCTCTATCAGGGAATCCATTTCTGTTCTCCTCGTCACTCTTCAAATGTCCCTTTCATCAGGGCCTTTCCATCCCAGACGGCCTTTTTCCCTTTGGCCAGGACGCCGGTAATCGCCAAATCATCATCGTAAACCACAAAATCAGCATCATACCCCGGGGCGATCTTTCCCTTGATTTGCTGCAGCCCCATGTTCTGGGCGGGATTGGTGGTCAGGAGACGGAGGGCGGTTTCCAGCGAGACCTGGCGCTCTTTTACCAGGATCCGGATGACTTCATGGAGGGAGTGAGGCGTAGCATAAGTGAGACCGATACACTCCATCTTTTCATTGAAACGGGGCTGGCTCCCATAGGCGTCGCTGGAAAGGGAAAGCTGCAGCAGCAGGGGATCCTTTTCCAGATACTGGCAGATTTTGTCTGCGACCTTTTCATTGGCTTTTTTTGAAGAACCGGCAGTGATGTCGATTCGGCCTCCCATCTTGGCATAAGTGAGAGCCTGGGAGAACAGATCATCATTCCGGCCTACATGGGTGGGCAGGAAAGTGGAGAGGGGTAGATCGCTATTTTCTAAGGCGTAAAAAATCGGAGCCAATCCGGCTTTTCCGCTTCCTGTATGGATGGTGACCAGACCGGCGCAGCCTGCCAGCATACCGCCCCGACGGGCCAGGGTGCCCAAGCGGATCAGTTCTTCGCCGGTGATGTTGGAGCTGCGGTGATCCGACATGGCTACCTTTACTCCGATCACTTCGTGGATGAGCATGATGTCCCGTTCCACATCCCCGGTGAGCGTGGGCCCAGGATTGGCATAGGACCCGGTCAGCATATAACAGGACAGACCTTCTTCATTCAGTGCCTGACATTTTGCCTGGAGGTTTTCCAGGCTTCGGGTGATCCCATCCGTTCCCAAAAGGCCCAAGACCGTTGTGACCCCGCACTGGAAGATTGTGCTCAAGCGGGCTTCCGGGACCCGTGTCCGCGGTCCCTGTTCCCCGCGCCTCCGGTGATATGTTCATGGCAGTCGATATAGCCAGGTGCCAGCCGGCGTCCGTCCAGCTGCAGTTTTTCCACTTCAGGGATCCCATCATATTCATTGATGGCAGGGGCGATCCGAGCGATTTTTCCGCCTTCCACCAGGATATCCTGCACACCTTCTGGTTCAGGAGCATATAATCTTGCCTGTTTGATGACCAGCATAGTCCCACCTCACTGTTTCTAATCAATATTTATCTTGTACTGTTTTCAGTATACCTATCGGGGTAGAAGATTACAATAGCTGTGGATTTTTCACAATTTTTTTTTGTGTAGGTAAAAAGATTCCATGTTGGATTTAGAGCAAAATTTGCATTATGATGCAAACAGAGAAATCGAATGGTTGATTCGATGGATCCATTTATTTTTATGGCTGAGGAGAGTGTTTGATATGAAAAAGTTTCCTGAATTATTGCCCGAATCAATTATTGAACGTGCCAGCAAGCTGGAAGTATCTCAGATTTGTGATGGGATGAAAGCTGTAAAAATCCCTCATTATGGAACGATGTACCCACAAATCGGGCCTGTGGATCCTTCTTTTAAAATGGTTGGGACGGCTATGACGGTAGAAACGGCTGATGGAGATAACTTCCCAATCCATGTAGCTACCTATACAGCGCCTCAAGAAGGCTATGTCATGGTCATTGATGGTAAAGGATATGATGGATGTGCGTACTTGGGAGATAAAATCATGGGTGCCTGCAAGGATATGGGTTATAAAGGCATTGTCATTGACGGGTATACCCGTGATCGCAGCGGAAATATCGAACTGCAGTTCCCTGTTTTCAGCAGAGGATTGACCCCCGCTGGCCCTGTCAAGAAGAATCCGGGGAAACTCAATGAAAACATTTACTGTGGTGGAATCATGGTTCAACCGGGAGATTTGGTCTGTGGGGATGAAGACGGAGTCTGTGTTGTGCCTCGGGATAAAATCGAAGAAGTTTTGGCAGAAGCAGAAAAGAAAAAAGCCTATGAAGATAAAAGAGATATAACCATTGCTGAATATGCAGAAAAGAAAGCCAAGGGGGAACCGCTTCCACAGCTGGCTCCGCAGTGGGTCCTGGATATGATGGATGAAGGAAAATAAGATAGAGAAGGAGAAACGATATTAATATGACTGCTTTACTGATTCAAGATGGACATGTGATTGATCCGTCTCAAAAGATAGATGGAATCCAGACAATTGCCATTCTGGATAAAAAAATAGTATCAAAAGAAGAAGTTCAAGAAAGTGATCCTGTAATTATCCAGGCAAATGACTGCTATGTATTCCCAGGATTGATTGATTTCCATGCCCATCTTTACAGTGGCAGCGTATTTGGGATAAATCCCGAACTGCTTCCAGCTACGGGGGTGACTGCAGCTGTGGATGCGGGTACCGCCGGCTGGATTAATTTTAAAAATTTTTACCAAGGGGGACTTTCGCACAGTCAGATGCATCTGAAAGCTTTTATCAATGTTTCTGGTATTGGGCAGCCTGGAGGGGGAATCAATGAACCCCTCACACCCAATGCAATTCATTGGACCGCCCTAGATCGGCAGCTTTCTTATTATAAGGACAAACTCCTTGGATTGAAGATTCGTATCAGTAAACCGATTGTGGGGAGTGCAGGAGTGAAACCTTTGCTTGACACATTTCAGTTTGCACACGAAAGAGGAATCCGGGTATGTGTTCATGTGACAAATCCGATTATCCCATTTCCGGAATTATTGCCTCTGTTTCAAAAAGGAGATATCTTCTGCCATGTTTTTGAAGGAACGGGGGATCACCTGTTGGGGACGGAAGGTAAAGTCGTGCAGGAAGCTTGGCAGGCCAGAGAAAGAGGCGTCATTTTTGACGCAGCTAATGGCAGGTCGAATTTCAGCTATGCTGTAGCGAAAAAAGCTTTGCAGGAAGGCTTTTTGCCGGATGTGATCAGTTCTGATTCCACGTCATATAATTTCAATCTTCCGGAAAAAGTGAAAAATTTGCCTTTTATCATGTCGAAATATCTGAATATGGGCATGACGCTACCCCAAATCATTGAACGGGTCACGGCTATTCCAGCGAAGCTTATGGGTATGGAGGGAGAAATCGGAACCTTGACCCCTGGAGCCAGCGGAGATGTGACTATTTGTAAGCTAGTGGAGCAAGAAGTCGTTTTTCGGGATTCTTTGAATACAGTCCATTATGGGACAAAGGTATTGGTTCCAGTTATGACGATTTTGAAAGGGTCCGTGGTATATTGCAATCCTGCTTTTAACTAATTGGAGGAATTTGAATGATGTCACCTGCAACCATTACCTTAATCGTCTTGGCAGTTACAGCATTTTTGTTTATCCGTGAAGTGATACCGGTTCCTTTGACCGCTATGCTTTGTGCTGCTGTTCTGGTGTTTGCTGGTATTGCAAAACCTTCAGATGTCATTGGAGGCTTCAGTAATACGACGGTTATTATTTTAAATGCCATGCTGATTGTTGGGGGAGCCTTGTTTGAAACAGGTGTAACCGATAAAATCGCAAAATCTGCCGTTAAAATTGCCAAAACAGAGCGGCAGATGATCATGGTTATTTTTATCTTAGGATCACTGCTGTCTGCCCTTTTAAATAATACTGGGACCATGGCCATGATGATTCCCATTATCTTGGGCATACAAACTTCCATTGGATACAGTGCTTCTCGTCTGATGATGGCTGGTTTTCTGGGAGTTATGTGCGGAGGACGGCTGACATTGGTAGGAGATGCTACCGTCAACACCATAGCACAGGCTGCAATTCTCAGTGTTGGCGGGAGTTTCGGCTTTTTGGATATAGGGAAGATTGGTCTCCCTTTGACCATTGCTACAGGTCTGTGGCTTTACTTTTTTGGATATAAAACAATTCCAGTAAGAAAAGCAGCGGAAGATTCTATCTATGCCAATGGGACTGAAAAGACTGCACCTGTCTGGAAACAAGTGATGAGTATCGTAATCATTGCAGGGGTCTTTTTTGGAATGGCTTTTAACGACGCAATCAAGGTGCCTCTTTATTGGGTAGCCATGGTTGGCGCAATTGCTGTCTGGGCGTTGGGAATCCTCAATACAAAACAAGTATGCAATCTGGTCGATTTAAAGACAGTGTTTTTGTATGTTGGGATGCTGCCCTTGGGGACAGCACTAAAAACAACAGGAGCGGCCAAAATGATTGCTAACGTCGTATCTATTTTGGTTGGCGGATCGGGAAATGTCTATCTGATTACCGCATTGATGTTCATTGTTGCCTGCTTTATGACTCAGTTCACTTCGAACGTGGTTACCATCAATTTGCTGGCCCCTATTGCGATAGCCATCGCTTCTACGCTGCACGTCAGTGCGACTGCATTGATTGTTACGACCTGTATTGCCTGTACTATGGGATATGTGAGCCCGGTTGCCTGCCCGCCAGCAACGATTATCTATGGCAGCGGAGGCTTTAAATTTACAGATTATGCAAAATCCAACTGGTCTATTCTGATTATCAGTTTCTTGATTTGCGTATTCCTTTTGCCGACGATGTGGCCATTGTAAGAAGTAACTTGTTTCAGGTATTTATTACAAGATAATTTTTAAAATATATTGCTTTTTATAGGAATCAGAAAATAATGAAAAATAAAGAAAGAGGTGAATCAGCCATGCTGAGAAGGAGCCTGCGCATCCATCCGGAAGATTC
>OGIT01000530.1_pt1 | contig 15962 bp, 15 predicted proteins | sample 1571881 | NCBI WGS metagenome assembly OGIT01 (sample SAMEA2582101, study PRJEB24529) | metagenome | biome: Human gut stool | place: China | collected 2011 | reverse complement strand
ACCGAGATCTACACTCTTTCCCTACACGACGCTCTTCCGATCTGGTCCGCTGGGAATCGAGAACTGGTTTCTGATATCCGGCGGGGCAACACTGGGGATAGCGGTGTTTGCCTTAACTCTCCCTGCTTTGCGGCACTGCATGGACGGATGATTCTGGCAAGGTATGTCTCAGGGAGGCAATCCATGATTCAATTGCCTGGGCCAGGATGAACTGCTGCTGCAGCACTGCCATACCTGTCTCAGGAATCTCCGGCAAATGTTCTTTCAGCGAGATATTTTCTTCCAGGTATGTTTTTAAAATGTTCACGTTCTGTTCAATCCTGTCCAGACAATCTGCCTGATTGTCCGGGGACAGGCTTGGCAGATTTACAATGACGGAGTTAAAATCCAGAAAGATGTGGATTGGTTTGGACGCAATTTCCAACATCAGGCCTTCAAAGGCCTGTTCACCGGCTTCTGTCAGGGAATAGACTGCCTTTTCCGGCATTTTCCCTTCTTTTATCATATTGCTCTTAATATATCCCTTTTCTTCCAGCTGGATTACTTTTTTGTAGATGGATGGGGTGCTGATTTTCACCCACTTTGAAATGTTTCGGTATTCTACCAGCTTCTGGATATCATAGGCGCTCAGGGATTTCTTTTTTAAAATACCCAGTACAATTAAATCTATGGTTGCCATGGCGACCTCCTTTTTTCTCTTGACAAGTACTATAAATTATAGTATCATGTGCCCTATGGCCATTTTACTATAATTTATAGTACTATATTTTACAAATTGTGTCAAGTGAAAGGAGAGTACAAGATGAAAGGACGTAATAAGAAAATGGAGCTGCTGGGAAACGCGCCCATACCAAAGGCGCTGTTAGCCATGGGGCTGCCCACCATGATTGGAATGATGATTAATGCGCTGTATAACCTGGTGGATGCTTATTTTGTGGGAGGTCTGGGGACAAGTCAGATGGGGGCGATTTCCGTTGCGTTTCCCCTGGGGCAGGTCGTGGTAGGATTGGGCTTACTCTTTGGAAACGGCGGGGCATCCTATATATCCAGACTGTTAGGCCGCGGTGACAGGGAGACTGCGGACAGGGCGGCAAGCACGGCCCTGTATAGCAGTATTTTTGTGGGAGCGGCGGTCATCCTTTGCGCGGTCATTTTTTTGAAGCCCCTGTTAAAGTGTCTGGGAGCAACGGACAGTATACTTCCCTATGCTGTTACATATGCGGGTATTTATGTGGTGTCATCCATATTCAATGTGTTTAACGTCACCATGAATAATATTGTGACAAGCGAGGGCGCAGCCAGGACCACCATGTGCGTTCTGCTGACAGGCGCTGCGCTTAATATGGTCCTGGATCCTGTTTTTATCTATGTCCTGAAGCTGGGAGTGGCCGGAGCAGCCATTGCCACGGCTATTTCACAGGCAGTTTCCACCCTGGTCTATCTGTATTATGTTATCAGTGGAAGGAGCATGTTCTGCTTTCGTTTCAGGAACTGCTGTTTTTCCAATGAAATTATGTCTGAGATACTGAAAATAGGGATTCCCACTCTGGCCTTCCAGCTGCTGACCAGTCTCTCCATCACCATGATTAATATGCAGGCAAAGCCGTATGGGGACTCTGTGATTGCCGGGATGGGAGCTGTCACAAGAATGATTTCCCTGGGAAGCCTGATGGTATTTGGATTCATTAAAGGATTTCAGCCCATTGCCGGTTATAATTACGGGGCAGGGAACTATGAGCGCCTTCATGAGGCAATCAGGATATCTGTGGTGTGGTCCACCCTGTTCTGCGCGGCATTCGGGCTTACTATGGCAGTTTTCTCCGGCCCTGTCATTTCACGGTTTACAAAGGATGACATGGAAATGATACGCATAGGACAAAAGGCTCTTAAGGCCAATGGATTATCCTTCCTGTTATTTGGATTCTACACCGTGTATTCCTCTCTGTTCCTGGCTCTTGGAAAGGCAGGGGAGGGGTTTGTTCTTGGGGCATGCAGACAGGGAATTTGTTTTGTTCCCATTATCCTGGTTTTCCCGGCGCTGTGGGGATTAAACGGCATCCTGTGTGCGCAGCCGGCAGCAGATGTTCTCTCCGCCGTGACAGCCTTATTCATGGCTGTTCATTTGAATAGGGATATAGGAAAGAAGGGAAAGGGGATTTTGGGATGAACAGTGGTATAAGATGAACAGTGGTATAAGACGGTGAGTACGGGAGGATAGGATTATGTATCCCTGAAAAGGAGAGGAGCCGGCACAATGGGGGTCGTGCCGGCTGGGTATGAAAAAGCTGTATATTGTATTAATTAGGATGTTTTATCTATCTATGACTAAAGTATACAGTTCAGATATGTCAAAAGTTTGAGCAGCCTCTTAATAAAATATGAAAATATTTAATAATTACTTATGGGAATCTTATTTTTGACAGAGGTATTCATAAAAGCGGCTCAATGGGCCTGACTGCTTAAGTTGGTAATTTTGATAATTCTCTCATGGTTTATAAGAAATCCCTGCGGTTCGGCGTATTAAGATGCCCTTCATACATGAGGTATCGTTGTGGGCTTTGTATATCAACATCTTTTCTTCCTCCGTACAATCCAGGAGAATTTTGATTTCAGAATCCCGTTTCAACAAATCAACCGTACACAGGATGGCGTCAATCCCGGCCGTATGGTCACTGCCTGCCCAGATGTCTATGCCCTCCCTGTCCATGGATGATGTATTTCTCAGAAATCCATAATCCACCTGATAGATAAAGTCCGGATGTCCGGGATGAACCGACCCCTTTGGACGGTCTATGATAATCTCTGACTGTTCCACTAATTTGTCCAGTGCGGTCCAAAATGTATGTTCCAATATTGTGCTCCTTTCCTGAAAACGGACTCCATTCCGGAATTAGACCTCCTTCCGGAATGGAGTTTCTTTTTGTATTGGGCTTTTTTCCAATGGGCAGAGGATTTTGGAGCAGGGCCCTATCTGTGCTGCGAAAGCCAGCGCTCCAGTTCATCCGACTCATCAAAGATTCCCTTTTGCTCATTGTACAGATATAAATCCCTGCTAAGGGGAAAACCATCCATGAAATCCGACACGATCCTGTGATTCCGGCTTATGACAAGGGTGCAGGAACTGTCCCATGGAACGATTTCCACCTGGGCCAGGGGGTGCTGGATGGAGACAGGATTGGTCCAGAATCCGGTGTACATGTCAGCATAGGGCAGGTCGTATTCCAGTACCTGGTCCAGGGAGATATGCCGGGGGAAGCCGGAGAGAACAGCCCAAATCCACTGGAAATCCTCTGTCTCAACCATGCGGGTCAGCTCCTCTCCGGAGAGCCAGCCATATCGGTCATACTGGAATATTCTCTGATAAAAGGCTTCGCTTTGGGTACAGCACTGACAGTCTGTGATGAGCCAGTTAAAGTCCTTCTGGGCGTGGCGGATTGAAAGGAACAGTTTTTTTAGATAGGTATAACCTGTTTCACCTTTTTCGAGAATCGCGCCTTTCATTTCCTCTCCTCCTTTTTCCGGCAGTTTTTTTCCGGCAGTTATCCGTTCATATGGAACCATTATAGCAAAAGGTCATCCCAAAATACAGACATGTGTGAAATTAAGATTTCTTAAGATTTATATGAGGTATTTTCCAGGGGATTATTTTCTATCATAGACCCATGAAAAGAGGAGTGACAAGAAAATGGACCATGAAAAACCAATCATATATGTTAAAAATGTGCGCAAGGTTTACCGGATGGGGGACGAGGAAGTGGTGGCCCTTAAAAGGATTAATCTGAGGATTTATAAAGGCGAGGTCTGCTGTATTTTCGGAACGTCGGGGTCAGGAAAGAGTACGTTTTTGAATCAACTGGCCGGAATGGAGAAACCCACAAAAGGACAGGTGTTTATCCGCGGGAAAAATATATCGGATATGAATGAGGAGGAACTGGCCGCTTTCCGGCAGGAACATATGAGCTTTATCTTTCAGTCATATAATCTGCTGCCGTCCATGACAGCGGTTGAAAATGTGGCTATGCCCCTGATGTTTAAGGGAATGGACCGGAAGAAACGGGAGGCCATGGCAGAAGAAATGCTGAAACGTGTGGGGCTTTCACACCGGCTTCATCATTATCCCTCCCAGATGTCCGGGGGCCAGCAGCAGAGAGCGGGAATAGCCAGGGCATTTGTGTCCAGACCTGAGGTAGTGTTTGCAGATGAACCTACCGGAAATCTGGATACAAAAACAACAGCGGAAATCATGGACATGGTCATGGGCTTTGCCAGAAGATTTAACCAGACCATCATACTGGTGACCCATGACCCGGGCATGTCCAGGTATGCAGACCGAATCGTGACCCTGGTGGACGGAATCATAACGGGAGATGAAAGGAAAGGACAGTGAGGATGGAGATAACAGGAAGGCTCAAACGGGCAGCGGCAGTGATGATTTCAGCCGCTATGATAATAGGAATGTGCGGAAATGCTTTGGCAGAGGAGACAGACAGTTCCGGGGGGCGGGAAACGATTGCCGCAGAAGGGATTAATGAGAGAAACGAAGGCGGAATGGCTGGAGAGGGGACTGGAGGAATGGAAGCCGGAGCAGCAGGAGACAACGGAGCAGGAGACAGCACAACAGAACGTGCCGGAACGGAAACCGGTGTAGCGGGAACATCCCAGCCGGGCAGTGAGACGGGCAGTGAGATGGGCCGTGCGACAGGCGGTTCAGGGGCTGATTCCGTCAGCGGGGCTCAGAACGGCGGCAGCCAGGAGGGCAGAGGAGGATTCCAATAACCCGGACGATGGTGCCCCGGGAAGTGGAAGCCTGTGGGTGGGCGAGTATGAGATTTTAGCGCCGGGCGGTTCAAAGGACACCCTGAATGTGCTGCGCAAAGGGCGCCAGGCAAAAGTGGTGGTCAATGTAAGAAGCAATGGAATCAAGACAAGTGAGGTGGGAAAACGGGGAGTAACGGTAACAAAACTCAGCGACAGCTTCCGCAATGGGGAAAATCCAAAGGTAAAGATCACATCGGACAAGGAGGACTACCTGGAGTTTACAGTGACATTTACCAGGCTTACTTATACGGGAAAGGGGGATGTTCTGAGGCTGAAGGTGGGATTTAAGAGTTCCGGAATTCCCTCTGAACAGCTGGAAGTGAATATTTCGGAATGCGAGGAGTCGGCTCCCAGGGAAAATGGGGATACGGGAAGCACCACAGGGCAGCCAATCATAAGAGTCAGGAGAATCTCGCCGCAAAATCCCGTTGGCCCCGGTGACCACTTCACGCTGGAGGTGGAGCTTGAGAACACCAGCAAAGATGCGGATATCGAGGATATGGTGGTAAAAGTATCGCCGGGAAGTTCCCTGTTCATAGGCGGTGACACCAACACAAGGATCGTTAGCCGCCTGGATACCGGGAGAACCGAGCTGGTTCAATTCAATCTGATAGCGGGACAGGATATATCCGGTCCCAGCCAGCTTATTGATTTGGAGTTAAAATACAACTACTATTCAGGAGGACAGCTTACATCGGCTGCCTCTGTGCAAAAGGTGCTTCTGCCTGTAAAAGGAGGCACGGCCACAGGACAGCCCGTGCTGCTCATAGACAGGGGACCTATGGGACCAGTGAGTTCCGGCCAGCCGTTTCAGATTACTTTAAAACTGGAGAATACCGACACAGTCAAAGAAATACGGAATCTTACAGCCACCTTTGAGCCAAATGACCAGATATCTCTTCTGGAGGCAACTGATACACGGCAGATTGGGGATATTGGGCCGGGACAGTCCGTGGACGTGCCCGTGAACCTTAAGGCGGGCTCCGAATTGTCGTCAGCTGCATCCCAGCTTTTGGGTATCACCCTGAAATTTGATTACGATACAGATAAGGGAACGGTCCAGGGTACGTATTCCCAACGAATCGTGGTGCCTACCAATGGCAAGACAGCCACACCGGGAGCCCCCACGCCAAATATCATACTGACTAATTATACATATGGAGATAAAGTCTCAGCAGGACAGGTGTTTCGTCTGAACATGGAGTTTATGAATACCAGTCAGGTGTCTCCCATAGAAAACGTGGTCATTTCGCTGGAAACAGGAGAAGGTTTATCTATCAACTCGTCCTCCAACACATTTTATGTTCCAAAGATGGGACCGGGTGAGAAAAAAGCACAGCAGGTGGATGTCCAGGCATTGTTCCAGACAAAGGATTCCAAGGTACAGTCCCCTAAGATAACCATATCGTGCAAATATGAGTACATTGATAAAACAGAGAGAAAACAGTCTACGGCCGCAGAAACCATTGCAGTGCCGGTTTACCAGCCAGACCGGTTCCAGGTGAGCCCGCCCTCTTTTGTGGAGGAAATCCGTCAGAATGAGGAGACCACCATCTCACTTCCCTATGTAAACAAGGGAAGAGGACAGGTGTACAATGTGGAAGCCAGTTTGGAAGGGGACATACAGGTAATTGACAGAAGCCTGAATCTGGGGAATTTTGATGCGGGAAAAAGCGGGACCATTGATTTTATAGCAACCCCGAAAAAGGCAGGGACCTTTGAGGGCAGGGTAAAAGTGACATATGAGGACGAGTCCATGGAGATAAGGACCATGGAGATTCCTGTGACATTCGAGGTGAAAGAAGGAGCTGCTGAAGAAACGGACGGCGCAGATATGATGGACGGAGAAATGGATGGGGGAAGGAAAATGAACTGGAAAATGATGGCCGGTATTCTAACTGCAGCACTGGTGTCAGGAATTCTGTGGATTAAGAGAAAAAAAGCCAAAGGATTGAAGGACCGCAACCGGTGCCAGGAGCAGAATGGCTGGGAAGAACTGGAGGACGGTCAGAATTTGGAAGGCTGGGAAGAACTGGAGGACAGCCAGGTCTTGGAAGGCTGGGATGAACTGGAGGACAGCCGTGATCAGCCATCGGAAAATGAGGAAGATAAATCATGAAAACAAAGGACTTACTCACCATATGTCTCCAGAATCTGACCCGCCATAAAAGCAGGACCTTTCTCACTGTATTGGGAGTCATTATAGGCTGCTGCTCCGTGGTCATCATGATATCCATTGGAATCGGAATGAAGGAGGCACAGAAGAACATGCTGGCCCAGATGGGAGACCTGACCATCATTAATGTATATTCGGCCGGCAAAGGGAGCCGCTCGGCAAAGCTGAATAATCAGGCAATCCGGCGTTTAAAGGAAATGAAATCAGTGGAGGCAGTCACGCCAAAACTTACAGCTGAAAACATCCCCATCACCCTGTATGCCGGAAGAAACCGGCGTTACAAGTCCGCTTACACCACCATTGTGGGCATTGATGTAAAGGCAGCCGAAGCCATGGGATACAAGCTGACGGACGGGACCTGGGACAAGGGGGGAAGGGATGGTGTCTTTGTGGGGGAGAATTTTGCCTATATGTTTGAAGACACCAAGAGGCCTTCCGGCAGAAACACGGTTGATATGTACAGCGGATATGATAACCTGGATGAAAGTGGAATGCCTGTGAAGCCCCAGCCATATTTTGATTCCATGAAAACAGCCTATACGCTGGATATCAGCAGCGATAAGGAGGATGATAAGAAAATCACGCGCCAGCTGGAAGCCGCGGGAAGAATGAAGGAGGATTACGGAAAAGGAGAGGAGACATCCATGGGGCTTGTGATGGACCTGGAAATGCTTAAGACCTTATTGGATCAGCAGGCTAAGCTGAGCGGCAGGAAGCCGGAGTGGAAAAAGGGATATTCAGGCGCCCTGGTGAAGGTAAAGGATATGAACCAGGTGGCGGAGGTGGAGACGGAAATAAAACGTATGGGCTTTCGGACCAGCTCCATGGAGACCATCCGAAAGCCTATGGAGCCGGAGGCCAGACAGAAACAGATGATGTTAGGCGGCCTGGGAGCCATTTCCCTGTTTGTGGCAGCCCTGGGAATTACCAACACCATGATTATGTCCATATCTGAGCGGACCAGGGAAATAGGAGTTATGAAGTCGCTGGGGTGTTTTGTCAGGGACATAAGAAGGATATTCCTTCTGGAAGCGGGCTGCATCGGGCTGTTAGGAGGAGTGACAGGGACTGTATTCAGTTATGCCATATCCTTTGTCATGAATATGACCTCCGAAGGAATGTCGTCCTCATCCATGGCCGGAGCCATGGAAGCGGACATGGCGGGGCTTCCTTCCAGGCTGTCCGTGATACCGTGGTGGCTGTCCCTGTTTGCGGTCCTGTTTTCCATTGCAGTGGGCGTGGGGGCAGGTTATTATCCGGCCGGCAAAGCAGTAAAGATTTCAGCGCTGGAGGCAATCAAGCATGACTGACGGGAAAGAACAGCTGGAAGAAGGGACAAAAACAGTTGAATCAATAGGACTATTTGGTGGAAGTAAGAGAATATCTGAGATATAATGAAGATAGTTTGGCCATCCCGGAACATCCATACCCGGATGGTAAAAAATGAAACACGCCATTATAAAGAGAGGTGTCAGGTTGGACAAGCGGAAGATTTTATTTGCAGATGACGATCCGGAGATAAGGGAGGTAGTGAGAATCCTGCTGGAAAGTGAGGGATACCAGGTTGTGGAAGCAGAGAACGGGGAGCAGGCTGCGTCTGCGGCAGACGATACATTTGACCTGATTATACTGGATGTAATGATGCCGGGACGTAATGGATTTTCTGCCTGCGCAGAGATACGAAGGAAGTTAAATACGCCCATTTTGTTCCTCACGGCCCGCACCCAGGACTCCGACAAGACCATGGGATTTGGGGCAGGAGGTGACGACTATCTGGCAAAACCATTTTCCTATGCGGAGCTGGCGGCCAGGGTAAAGGCCATGATACGCCGATACCATGTGTATAAAGGCAAGGAGGAGGAAGGGGAGGAATCTATAACTGTTAAGGATCTGGTCATTCAGAAATCATTTAATGAGGTCATGAAAAACAGCCGGGAAATTCTTCTTACGGATTTGGAATACCGCATCCTTTTACTGCTGGCGTCCAACCGGGGAAAATTGTTTACCATTGAGAATATTTATGAGAGCGTGTGGGGGGAAGCCTATTTTTACAGCGCTAATAACACAGTGATGGTACATATCAGGAATCTCCGCAGGAAGCTGGAGGCGGACCCAAAGAATCCAAAGTATATTGTCAATGTATGGGGAAAGGGGTATCGGATTGAGTAAGAGCAGGAGAATCAGCAGGCTGGGGACAGAGCTTACCCTGGCGGCAGTGGCGTCGGCCCTTGTTTCACTGGCTCTCTACATGGCCCTTAATACACTGCTTTTTGGTATCCTGGACCGTGTGCTTTTCAGTGAGGACAGAATGATTCTGAGGGAACAGGCCTGCGTGGCGCGGCTTCAGCTGTATGTGACAGAGAACGGACTGTCCACGAATGACGGTAAAATGCTGGACAAGTGGGCGTTGGGAGAAAAGAACCTTCTCATAACCATCTATAAAGACGGCAGGTTTCGGTACAGCAATGACGCCAAGGTGATGGTGATGGTTCCGGAAATGAATGAGTGGGAAAATACCTCATGGCTTTATGAGGTGAAATTTGCGGACGGGACTGCCCAGGCAGGAGTCAGCTATTATGCGGAGTATGGATATTATGCGGCCGCCAGCGTGCTGGGAGGCGTGATTTCCATGGCAGTGTTTGCGCTGATGCTGGTCATGCTGATTCGCGGAAAAATCAGGTACATAGATTTGATGGAACAGGAGATACAGATATTAAAAGGCGGGGACCTGGATTACCGGATTACGGTAAAGGGGAAGGATGAGCTTGCCTCCCTGGCAGCGGAAATTGATGCCATGCGCTGTGCCATCAAGGAACGGCAGCAGAAAGAGGAGGAAGCGGGAAAGGCCAACCGTGAACTGGTCACTGCCATGTCACATGATCTGCGCACTCCTCTGACGTCCCTGTTAGGTTATGTGGACATACTTCAGATGGAGAAAGGGGAAGACCGGGGGCAGCAGAGAAAGTATCTAAATTCCATTCGGGATAAGGCATACCAGATAAAGGAACTTTCAGATAAATTGTTTGAATATTTCATTGTTTATGGAAGAAAAAGGGAAGAGCTTGAGGCAGAGGAGGTTAATGGGGCTGAATTCCTGGGCCAAATCGTGGAGGAGAGCCTCTTTGACATGGAGAGCGAGGGCTTTGACATCAAGCGCAGTTCCGATGAAATCAATTGCAGGCTTTTGGCGGACATTAATCTGTGCCGCCGGGTATTCGGAAATATATTTTCCAATCTGCTCAAATACGCAGACAGGAACCGCCCGGTAACCGTATCCTATCAGCAGCGGGCGGATTGTCTTATCATCTGTTTTGGCAATTATGTGGCAGAGGACGCGCAGGAAAAGGAGAGCACCGGAATCGGCCTTAAGACCTGCGCTAAAATCATTGGGGACCATGGCGGAAGTTTTTACAGCGGCCGGGAAGCCGGTTTTTTCCTGACAAAAATAAGCCTTCCCCTAATCATTTCCTGAAAGCCAGCATACAGCCACCACAGCCAAAATACCGATTCCCGATACCAAAAACCACATATTTACCCCGAAAATCTGGGCTACAGGGCTGGATATGAGGAGCCCCACAGGCATGGCTAAGGACATGATGCTTCCCAAGAGAGAGAAGGCCCGCCCCTGGGCCTCTGCAGGTATATTCTCCTGCAGATAGGCCACAAACGGAATGTTGTAGGCGCTGCCGGCCCCGCCCATGAACATGCAGGTCGCTGCAAAGACATACCAGGCCCACATATCAGAGGGCAGAATGCCGCAGATAAAGCAGGTGATGCCGCTTCCGGCCAGCCCCAGGTAGGATGCCTTCAGTTTATTGTTTACCTTGCCCAGGCTGCCGAATATGATGGCGGATACCATCATGCCAAGGGCATAGAGGAATTCCACCGCGCTTCCATGCCATGCACTGGCCTTAAAATAAGTGCTGGACATCAGCGGATAATAGGAGGCCAGGGGAAGATAAAATACCATGGTAACGGCTGCGGCCGCAGTCAGCTTCATCAGCCTGCGGTCGCTCATGCAGATGCTAAGCCCCTCCTTCATTTCCCGGATTAAATGAGGGGCCTCCTGATGGCTGTGTTCCGGTTCAGGGATGGTTACCACCGCCATTGTAAGGCTGGCAGCACATGCGCCTATAAAATCAGTCAGCAGGATGACTGGAAGCGGCAGCGCGGCATACATGGCAGCTCCTATGACAGGTCCCAGCATAAAGGCGCCGGACTGCATGAACTGGTTCCAGCCATTGGCCCGGACCAGCTTGTCCGGCGGTACCAGCTGCGGCACGATGGACTGGATGGCAGGTGTATGGAATACACTTCCCAGGGCCCGAATGCCCAGAACCGCGCAGGCAGACCAGTAGGGAGGATGGCCCACCCACAGGAGGACAGCAAAGACCACGGCTATCAGGCCGATGAACATATCCGCTGCAATGGCCACATGTTTCCGTTTCAGGCGGTCAATCCACACCCCGGCAAAGGGCCCCAGGAAAATTTTGGGCAGAAATGCCACCAGGCCGGATAACGCCATCATCATGGGAGAGCCGGTTTCGCTGGCCAGCCACCAAATCAGCGAGAACTGGACAGCAGAGCTTCCGATAAGGGAGACAGTCTGGCCTGCTGCAATGGTCAGAAATTTCTGTTTCCAACTTGAATAATCATTCATATTAAAAAATCCTTTCCGTATTCTGTATCTGACCTGACATGGCGTCCTGTTTTGGGTTTGTCCCAAAGCCTGTTTTGGCTGTATAGAGCATACATACAGCATAAATACAATATAAATACAACATGAAAAGGCAGATAAAGCCATTACGGTTCTATCTGCCATGCCTGTATGTAGAAAACAAACTGTCCCCCGGATCAGCGGCGGGCAATTCACATATTACATAAAAATATATCAGGCGTATCTGCATCTCATCCGTAAAACAGGCACAACAAAAAAACCATATCAGGTTTTATTTAATTGCTGCTTATCTTAAACGAATGGATAAATACATCAAACGCCCTCCTTGTTATGAACACTTGGCGCCTGTCCTTCAGACGCTTCCATGCGATACATGTCACCGGCACTTAGCGGGTTCTTTCCGGGCTTCGTGCAGTGGCTTTTGTAAAGTAAAGTCATCATATCAGAAAATGTGCGGTATGTCAAAGAAAATTTACCGGGGAAACTCATGGCAGAATTCATGGCTATATACACGCCGGGGAAATTCACATAGAACATCACCGGAAAAAACACCGGAAAAATTCACAGAAACTTACAGAACGGAAGATGGCGGGATAATAGGAAGGTTCACCGTAAAGGTGGTACCGATACCGGCCTCGCTGATGACCCGGATCTGACCTTTGTGGAGGTGTACGATTTTTTCCACCACCGTGAGGCCAATGCCGTTTCCCTCCGCAGTATGGGAGCTGTCTCCCTGGTAGAAACGGTCAAATATGTGGTTCTTTGTTTCCTCATCCATGCCGCATCCATTGTCCAGAATCTGGAAAACCACCTGGTCTTTCTTCCTGTGCAGCTTCAGTTTTATCTTTCCGTTCTGAGGGGAAAATTTGATGGCGTTGTCAATCAGGTTAATCCATACCTGGTTTAGGAGCGCCTTATTTCCGTGGTATTCCAGTTCATCCATATCAATAAACAGTTCCAGGTTCTTATTCTGCCATTTTGATTCCAGCAGCAGGACAGACTGGCGCACTTCTTCCGACAGGTCAAAGGATTCCATGTCGGACAGGATGCTCATTTTTTCTATCTTGGACAGATTCAGCACATTGGTGGAGAGCTGGGACAGGCGGTTGGATTCACTTATGATGATATCCAGATATTCGTCCCGTTCCTCCTTTGTGAGGCTGTCATTTTTCAGTATCTTGGCAAAGCCTCTCAGGGATACGATGGGAGTCTTGAATTCATGGGAAAAATTATTGATGAAGTCAGAGCGCAGCAGCTCCGTGTTCTCCAGTTCCTGGGCCATGCGGTTAAAACTTTCGGAGAGGCGTTCAAATTCACGGTTCAGGTCCAGGTGGATGCGCACCTTGAAGTTGCCGTCCGCCAGCTGGTTGATGGCCTCAATCAGGTCGCGGATGGGTTTGAGGGGGATGCGGCTTAAGAGCAGGGTGAGGCCGGCGCCAACCACGGCGCTGAGCACGGCCAGCAGGGGAATGGGGCGCCAGAACTGGGGGATGGGAATATCAGCCTGGTAGAAAATCCTCCAGTACAGGTACATCAAAAATCCCTGCAGGGTCATGACAGTGAGCATGATTAAGAAGATACCTGCGGTCAGTATGAGGGTCATGGTACCCAGTGGTTTACGGTTTCTCCTGTGTCTCATAGATGTTTCACCGCCTTGTAGCCCAGGCCGCGTATGGTTTCAATGGTAAACTCGGGATAATCCTCAAAACGCTTGCGAAGCCGGTTAATGTGTACATTGATGGTATTGTCGTCCGACTGGGATTCCATGCCCCATATCTCATCCATGAGCTGGATACGGGTGAATATCTTGCCGGGATAGGACAGGAGCTTGTAAAGAAGATAGAATTCCTTGCGGGGCAGCGTCTGGCTTTCATCCCCGCGGCTTACGGTCAGGGAGTCGTAATCCAGGCACACATCTGCGATGGTGATGCGCCGCTCGTTCACAATCTGGGCCCTGCGCAGAAGGGCCCGGATGCGCAGAATCATCTCCTCCTCATCCACGGGCTTTGTCATATAATCATCTGTTCCAACGATGAATCCCTTCCGTTTGTCCTCCGGCAGCTGCTTGGCGGTGACCATGAGAATGGGCAGGGTGTAATCCGTAGCCCTCAGCTGTCTGGTGAACTCATAGCCGTCCATGCCCGGCATCATGATGTCCAGGATAACCAGGTCCACATGGTGGGTATCTAATAATTTCAAGGCCTCCAGGCCGTCGCATGCCAGGATGGGATGGTAGCCGTGTTCCTTCAGTACAGCTTCCATCAGCCGCCGGGTATTCTTGTCATCTTCCGCAACCAGTATCTGAAACATGTTCCATTACCTCCCTCTGCTACATTTCATTATACATATATAACACCTTTTTATAAAGTAAACATAAACGAATCATCAGAAAATGAAAGAATATTTATTTTTTTATTTAGGATTTTATATGCTTTACAGTCGCGATACCAGACGCAGAGAGGCCGGTTACCGCTCCCCGCCGCAGGAAACTGAATCACATAAATGGATAAACAGCTGCATGAGCGGACTGACCCACTTGTTTTTATGGTGCGCGCAGACGGCAGTGATTTTTGTGCCTGAAATATCAGTTGGAATTTTCACCAATTCACCACGGTTTAATTCCTCTGTGACTGTAAATTCGGGGAGAAAGGAAATGCCCACATTGTTTTTGACAAGATTTTTGATTGTGGGAATGCTCCACAGCTCAATGGTATGGTCGAGAATAATTGATTTATCACGAAGATATTGTTCAAAAATCTGCCGGAAAATGCAGTTCGGTTCATTGATGATGAGTGGGAGCGGAATGGTTCTGTCCGGTGTCACAAAATCCGGGTATCTGTTTTGTATTTCGGGGGATGCCACCAAAACCACGGGATAATTACCAAAAGGCTTAACCGCAAGATTCGAGCCAAAGCCTCCCACATCCTCATAAAATACGCCTAAATCCAATCCCCCGCTGAAAAGCTCATCCCGAATATCATAACAGTTCATAGAGCGCAGGAACAAACGGGCTTTCGGAGCCTGCCTGTGAAATTCCTTTAAAATAGCGGGGAGCTTGTAGCATAGCAGACTTTCGCCAACACCGATCTGGATATCTCCCTGGCATTCTGATAAATGTTCGCCTAAAAAAGATAACTTGTCCACGGACTGGAGAATGTCATCCACATAAGGAATCAGATGCTCTCCTGCTTTTGTCAAAACCATTTTTCTGCCGATTTTTTCAAATAAAGTTGTGGATAAGTCGCGTTCAAGCTGATTCATTTGAAACGTAATGGTAGACTGTGTATAATTCAGCTTTTTGGCAGCTTTGGAAAAACCGCCTTCATCAATAATCGTGCGGAATGTTCTTAAACATTTAAGCTCCATGGGCTTTCCTCCAATACTTCAAAAAAATTGAACTATATATATAAATACTTTGATTTGTTCGCTGCATTGTTTTGTGTTATTATAGCAGACAAGAGGAAAGAGGGCAAGTGCGATTTGTCAAAGCTGGTTTCCTTGCCACATGGTTTTGCGGAACGAAAATTCAGGAGATTCAAAAACAAAAAGACGGAGGGACAACATATGGAACGATTTATTTTACAGCCAGCAGATAGGAAAGAAGCAGAGAAAGCAATGGCGTTGATCGATGAAGCCAAAGAGTTTTTAAAATCGCAGGGCATTGACCAGTGGCAGACCGGATACCCGGATATGGAAACCATCATCGGAGACCTGGCGCATGGGCGGGGATATTTTATCGGGGAGGGTTCTAGCGCTGCGGCATACCTCTGCATTGATTTTGCGGGCGAGGCGTCCTATGAAACGCTGCAGGGCAGCTGGAAAAGCGATCTTCCCTATGCGGTAGTCCACCGTATGGCAATATCCGGGGCTTACCGGGGGCATGGTATAGCAAGTATTGCGTTTCAGCTCATTGAAGAGCTGTGTATTCAAAAAGGAATTTACAGCGTTCGGGTTGACACCGATGAGAAAAATGCTATTATGAGACATGTCTTGGAAAAGAACGGTTTTGACTACTGCGGAACCATATGGTTTGATAACAGTGTCAAATATGCTTATGAAAAAATGCTTAAGAGGGATGCCGGCGTCAATGGAGCAGTTTAATTTAAAGTACTTATCAGGTAAAACTGGAAAACCAGGGAAAATATGACAGGATCGATGATGTAAACTTTGCAGTGTGGAGCGTTGCAAATGATCAGGATGATCTGATATGGTATTCTGGCAACAAAGAAAGTGCAAATGTATGGACGGCAGATGTCAGCATATCCAGCCATAAAACGGCAGGGACGTATA
>OGIT01000529.1_pt1 | contig 15962 bp, 12 predicted proteins | sample 1571881 | NCBI WGS metagenome assembly OGIT01 (sample SAMEA2582101, study PRJEB24529) | metagenome | biome: Human gut stool | place: China | collected 2011 | reverse complement strand
GGATATGAATTATTAAGCAATGATGACATTAATAGCTACAAAAATAAATGTACAAGCCTACTAAATAAAATGATTAATATCTTTATTAAAATTAATAAAAATAAGGCACATGCAAATCTAAATATATATAGTGATAAGTTAAACAAGATTAATAATATATGTAAAATAAACATTGTCATGAATGAATTTTTAGATTTTATGAGTAAAGATAATACAGATTATATAATTAGGGAAAAATTAATTGGTAATAGAGAGGTAAATATTCTATTAAATCCTGTTTTAATTTATATAAGTGAAAATTATAGTGAAAAAATAACATTAGAAAGTGTCTCTAAAGCTTGTAATTTAAGTGTTTTTTATCTTAGTAAATTATTTAAAAAAAATACAGGAATGAAATTTATTGATTATATAAATTTATATAAAATAGAAAAAGCTAAACAACTATTAGAAAATACAGATATGTCCATAATAAATATATCTATGAGTTTGGGATATGATGAATCTGGATATTTTTCAAAAGTTTTTAAGAAAGTAGTAGGAGTGACACCATCAGCCTACAGAAATAAAAATCTAAATAAGCCAGAATAAAAGTTATCTAATAATGATAAAAGTCATTATTAGATAACTTTTTATTTTAAAATAACTACTAATAAAAAGTTCAAAGAATATTACAGTAGACATTTGAAAGAATGCAATGATAAACAATTGTATTAGTTTTAACTTTAGATAAAACAAACAAAAATGTTATTATTAGCCAAGAAAATACTGTTACATAAAAAACGAGAAAAACATAGCAAAAGAGTACCAATATTAAGCAATAAAGTTTGTTAAAATATTATCAATAAAATGATAAGATTAGATAAACCAAGTAAGAATGTGATTGGAGGAGTAAAAATGATAAGTAAAGGATTTAGTACCCAAACAGAAAGAATAAATATTTTAAAGGCTCAAATATTAAATGCTAAACCATGTGTTGAATCAGAAAGAGCAATATTAATAACAGAATCATTTAAACAAACAGAAGGCCAGCCAGCAATTTTAAGAAGAGCATTGGCATTGAAACACATACTTGAAAATATCCCTATAACAATTAGAGATCAAGAACTTATAGTGGGAAGTTTAACTAAAGAACCAAGGTCTTCACAAGTATTTCCTGAGTTTTCTAATAAGTGGTTACAAGATGAATTGGATAGATTAAATAAGAGAACTGGAGATGCATTCCAAATTTCAGAAGAAAGTAAAGAAAAATTAAAAGATGTCTTTGAGTATTGGAATGGAAAGACAACAAGTGAGTTAGCAACTTCATATATGACAGAGGAAACAAGAGAGGCAGTAAATTGTGATGTATTTACTGTAGGAAACTACTATTATAATGGCGTAGGACATGTATCTGTAGATTATGGAAAAGTATTAAGGGTTGGATTTAATGGGATTATAAATGAGGCTAAGGAACAATTAGAAAAAAACAGGAGTATAGATCCTGATTTTATAAAGAAAGAAAAATTCCTAAATAGTGTTATTATCTCATGCGAAGCTGCAATAACATATGTAAATAGATATGCTAAAAAGGCTAAAGAGATTGCAGATAATACAAGTGATGCAAAAAGAAAAGCTGAATTAAATGAAATAGCAAAAATTTGTTCAAAAGTTTCAGGAGAGGGAGCTAAATCTTTCTATGAAGCATGTCAATTATTTTGGTTTATTCATGCAATAATAAATATAGAATCTAATGGACATTCTATTTCTCCAGCTAGATTTGATCAATACATGTATCCATATTATGAAAATGATAAAAATATAACAGATAAGTTTGCTCAAGAATTAATAGATTGTATCTGGATTAAATTAAATGATATTAATAAAGTAAGAGATGAGATTTCAACTAAACATTTTGGTGGTTACCCAATGTATCAAAACTTAATTGTTGGGGGTCAAAATTCAGAAGGAAAAGATGCAACTAATAAAGTATCATATATGGCATTAGAAGCAGCTGTCCATGTAAAGTTGCCTCAGCCATCTTTGTCAGTAAGAATATGGAATAAGACTCCAGATGAATTTTTGCTTAGAGCAGCAGAATTAACTAGAGAAGGGTTAGGACTTCCTGCTTATTATAATGATGAAGTTATTATTCCAGCATTAGTTTCTAGAGGTCTTACATTAGAAGATGCAAGAGACTACGGAATAATTGGATGTGTTGAACCACAAAAGCCAGGAAAAACAGAAGGATGGCATGATTCAGCATTCTTTAATCTTGCAAGAATAGTAGAGTTAACTATAAATTCTGGATTTGATAAAAATAAACAGATTGGACCTAAAACTCAAAATTTTGAAGAAATGAAATCCTTTGATGAATTCATGAAAGCTTATAAAGCTCAAATGGAGTATTTTGTAAAACATATGTGCTGTGCTGATAATTGCATAGATATTGCACATGCAGAAAGAGCTCCATTACCTTTCTTGTCATCAATGGTTGATAATTGTATCGGAAAAGGAAAGAGCCTTCAAGATGGTGGTGCAGAATATAACTTCAGTGGACCACAAGGTGTTGGAGTAGCTAATATTGGAGATTCATTAGTTGCAGTTAAAAAAATTGTGTTTGATGAAAATAAGATTACTCCTTCAGAATTAAAGAAAACATTAAATAATGATTTTAAAAATTCAGAAGAAATACAAGCCTTACTAAAAAATGCTCCTAAGTTTGGAAATGATATTGATGAAGTTGATAATTTAGCTAGAGAGGGTGCATTAGTATACTGTAGAGAAGTTAATAAATATACAAATCCAAGGGGAGGAAATTTTCAACCAGGATTATATCCATCTTCAATTAATGTATATTTTGGAAGCTTAACAGGTGCTACTCCAGATGGAAGGAAATCCGGACAACCATTAGCTGATGGGGTTTCTCCATCAAGAGGCTGTGATGTATCTGGACCTACTGCAGCTTGTAACTCAGTTAGTAAATTAGATCATTTTATAGCTTCAAATGGAACTTTATTTAATCAAAAATTCCATCCGTCAGCATTAAAAGGTGATAATGGATTAATGAATTTATCATCATTAATAAGAAGTTATTTTGATCAAAAGGGATTTCATGTTCAATTTAATGTAATAGATAAAAAAATATTACTTGCAGCACAAAAAAATCCTGAAAAATATCAAGATTTAATTGTTAGAGTTGCAGGATATAGTGCACAGTTCATTTCTTTAGATAAATCTATTCAAAATGATATTATTGCAAGAACTGAACATGTTATGTAAAGACAGCTTTTAAAGGGGATAAAAGTAATGAGTAAGGAGATAAAAGGCGTTTTATTTAACATACAAAAATTTTCGTTACATGATGGGCCTGGAATAAGAACTATAGTATTTTTTAAGGGATGTTCAATGTCGTGCTTATGGTGCAGTAATCCAGAATCCCAAGAAATTAAACCTCAAGTAATGTTTAATAAAAATTTATGTACAAAATGTGGAAGATGTAAATCTGAATGTAAAAGTGCAGCTATTGATATGAATTCAGAATATAGGATAGATAAAAGCAAATGTACAGAGTGTACAAAATGTGTTGATAATTGCTTAAGCGGGGCACTTGTTACTGAAGGAAGGAATTACAGTGTTGAAGACGTTATTAAGGAATTAAAAAAAGATAGTGTTCAATATAGAAGATCAAACGGTGGAATTACACTATCTGGATGTGAAGTATTACTTCAACCAGATTTTGCAGTGGAGCTTTTAAAAGAATGTAAATCATATGGATGGCACACTGCCATTGAAACAGCAATGTATGTTAATAGTGAATCTGTAAAAAAAGTAATTCCATATATAGATCTGGCTATGATTGATATAAAAAGTATGAATGATGAAATCCATAAGAAATTTACAGGAGTGAGTAATGAAATAATATTACAAAACATTAAATTAAGTGATGAATTAGCTAAAGAAATAATAATCAGAATTCCTGTAATAGAAGGATTTAATGCAGATTTACAGAGTATAGGAGCAATAGCTCAATTTTCAAAATCATTAACAAATCTTAAAAGAATAGATCTTCTTCCATACCATAATTATGGAGAAAATAAGTATCAAGCAATTGGAAGAGAGTATTCTTTGAAAGAACTAAAATCACCTAGTAAAGACAAAATGGAAAGATTAAAAGCTTTAGTTGAAATCATGGGAATACCTTGCACAATTGGAGCTGAGTAATAGTAGCTTTACATCAGATATTTTAAAAACAATTTTAAATTAAAAGGAGAAGATTGCATATGAGAATGTATGATTATTTAGTACCAAGTGTAAACTTTATGGGAGCAAATTCAGTATCAGTAGTAGGTGAAAGATGCAAAATATTAGGTGGAAAAAAAGCATTGATAGTTACAGATAAGTTTCTAAAAGATATGGAAGGTGGAGCTGTTGAATTAACAGTTAAATATTTAAAAGAAGCTGGATTAGATGTTGTATATTATGACGGAGTTGAACCAAATCCAAAAGATGTTAATGTTATAGAAGGATTAAAAATATTTAAAGAAGAAAATTGTGACATGATAGTAACTGTAGGTGGAGGAAGTTCTCATGATTGCGGTAAGGGAATAGGAATTGCTGCAACACATGAAGGAGATCTTTATGATTATGCAGGAATAGAAACACTTGTCAATCCATTGCCACCAATAGTAGCTGTAAATACTACTGCAGGAACTGCTAGTGAATTAACTCGTCATTGTGTATTGACTAATACAAAAAAGAAAATAAAATTTGTTATAGTTAGCTGGAGAAATTTGCCTCTAGTATCTATAAATGATCCAATGCTTATGGTTAAAAAACCTGCAGGATTAACAGCAGCTACAGGAATGGATGCTTTAACACATGCAATAGAAGCATATGTATCAAAAGATGCAAATCCAGTAACAGATGCTTCAGCAATACAAGCTATTAAATTAATTTCACAAAATTTAAGACAAGCTGTAGCTTTAGGAGAAAATCTTGAAGCAAGAGAAAATATGGCTTATGCATCATTACTAGCAGGAATGGCATTTAATAATGCTAATTTAGGATATGTACATGCAATGGCTCATCAATTAGGGGGACTGTATGATATGGCACATGGTGTTGCTAATGCAATGCTATTACCACATGTTGAACGTTATAATATGATATCAAATCCTAAGAAGTTTGCAGATATAGCAGAATTTATGGGAGAAAATATATCTGGACTTTCTGTAATGGAAGCAGCAGAGAAAGCCATAAATGCAATGTTCAGGCTTTCAGAGGATGTTGGAATTCCGAAAAGTCTAAAGGAGATGGGAGTGAAACAAGAAGATTTTGAGCATATGGCAGAACTAGCTCTTTTAGATGGAAATGCCTTTAGCAATCCAAGAAAAGGAAATACAAAAGATATTATAAATATTTTTAAGGCTGCTTATTAATTAATACTATTTAAAGGATTCAAAGTAAAAGATAAAAGATATATATATTAGATTTAAGATTTTATTATAGGCTAACAACAAAGAACAAGTTAAGTATTAAACTTAGCTTGTTCTTTGTTGTTTATTTTAAATTAGCTTAATAAAAAAATATTTAAAATATCTTGACAAATTATTAAATAATAATTATTATTAATTACAAGATAATTGATAAATAATATCAATTAATAATAAAACTCAGGAGGTAATGAAAATGTCATTAATAAATAAAAAAGTTTCAGATTTTACAGTTCAAGCATATCAAAATGGAGAATTTAAGGACGTAACATTAGAATCTATAAAGGGTTACTGGTCAGTGTTTGTATTCTATCCAGCAGATTTTACATTTGTATGCCCAACAGAATTAGGAGATTTAGCAGATAATTATGAAAAATTCAAAGAAGCAGGATGTGAAGTATACTCAGTTTCTACAGATACTCACTTTGTTCATAAAGCATGGGCAGATGCTTCTGATACAATAGCTAAAATACAATATCCAATGTTAGCAGATCCAACAGGAAGACTTGCTAGAGATTTTGAAGTAATGATTGAAGAAGAAGGCTTAGCTTTAAGAGGTTCATTTGTAATTAATCCAGAAGGTGAAATAAAAGCTTATGAAATTCATGATTTAGGAATTGGAAGAAGTGCCGATGAATTATTAAGAAAAGTTCAAGCAGCTCAATTTGTTGCAGAACATGGAGATCAAGTTTGTCCAGCAAAATGGCAACCAGGTGAAGAAACATTAGTACCAAGCTTAGATTTAGTTGGTAAACTATAATACTATAGGTTAAATATAATGGTGAATCAGTAGCTTTATTGATTCACCATTAATTTAAAATATTATGAAAGTATTACTGTATATAAAATTTTCATAATGCTTTAAAAATTATAGTTATAAAATGTCTGTTTAATATAGAGAAATATAAAGCAAGGAGGAGTTAATATGGAAAAGATATATGATTTAATAGTTATAGGTGCAGGTCCAGCTGGGTTATCTAGTGGTATTTATGCAGGAAGAGCTAAGTTAAATACATTAATAATAGAAAAATCTGAATTTGGAGGGCAGGTAAATAAGACTTATGATATTTCAAATTACCCAGGTGCTAGAAACAGCAATGGTCCAAAGCTTATGGAAGAAATGAGAATTCAGGCTGAAGATTTCGGTGTAGATTTTATGAGTGCTGAGGTACAGAAGGTAAACTTAGATGGTGATGTAAAGATAATTAAAACTGATAGAGGAGAAATTAAAGGAAGAGCAGTTATAATAGCAACTGGTGCATCTCCAAGAAAGTTAGGATTTAAAGGTGAAGAAGAATTTACAGGAAGAGGTGTAGCTTATTGCTCAACTTGTGATGGGCAATTATTTGAGGGACTTGAAGTCTTTGTAATAGGAGCGGGATTTGCAGCAGCAGAAGAAGCAATGTTCCTTACTAAATTTGCATCTAAGGTTACTGTAATAGCTAGAGAACCAGAGTTTACATGTGCAAAATCAATAAGTGATAAAACTTTAGCTAATCAAAAGATAGATGTTATGTTCAATACAGAGATATTAGAAGCTAGTGGAAATGAAACATTAAACTATGCTAAATTTATAAATAATAAAACAGGAGAAACATTTGAGTATCATGCTAAAAAAGAAGATGGATCATTTGGTATATTCGTATTTGTAGGGTATGCACCTCAAAGTGATTTATTTAGAGATATTTTGGAAACTGATAAATATGGATACATGATAACAAATGAAAATATGGAGACAAAGATTAAAGGAGTCTATGTTGCTGGAGATTTAAGACCAAAGCAGCTAAGACAAATAGTTACTGCAGTTTCAGATGGAGCAATAGCTGCAACAATGGCAGAAAGATATGTGATTGAGCTTAAAGAAAGACTTGGAATAAAGGATGAGTATGTATCAAAAAAGCCAATAGAAAATAATAATTCAAATAGTGACTTAGGAATGGTATCAAGAAAAAGTAGTCTTTTAACTGATGGATTAAGAACACAATTAAAAGGAGTTCTTGAAAGATTAGAAAAAGAAGTTACAATAGTATCAATAGTTGATGAAAGTAATCCTAAGTCAATAGAGCTTAGAGATTTAATAATGGATATTTCGGAATTAGGAAATAAGGTAAATGCAGAAATATATGCCAAAGGAGAAAATATAAAACTTGAAAATAAAATAAAAGCAGATAAATACCCAGTGGCAGCATTGTTAGATCATAATAATAATTATAGTGGAGTCAAATTCCATGGTGTACCAGGGGGACATGAACTGAATTCATTTATATTAGCTATTTATAATCTTTCAGGACCTGGGCAGCAGATTTCAGAAGAAAGTTTGAGTAAAATCAAGGAAATAGAGAAAGGGGTAAACATAAAAGTCTGTGTATCATTATCGTGTCATCTATGTCCAGATGTTGTTGTATCCTCTCAAAGAATTGCTATAGAAAATAAAAATATAGAAGCTGAAATGATTGATATTTCAAACTTCAAAGAAATAAAGGATAAGTTTAAAGTCATGAGTGTTCCAGCTATTATTGTTAATGATGAAAAAATTTACTTTGGTGCAAAGAAGATTGATGAGATAATAGATATTATAAAGAATTAATAAATCAATAATTACTACATTACTAATTTATAATTATATATTAACTAAAAATATTATTTATATTGAAAAATTTTCTATAAATTTGATTAATTTATTTAAGGCTGGAGTATTTGCTCTAGTCTTCTTTTTTGCTGCAATAACAGAAAGTTCTATATTATGATTTAATGGAACAGTAACAAGATTTTTGTGATGAAAAATCTCAATATTCTTTTTAGGAATAAGGCTAATTCCTTCATTAAGTGCTACAGCACCTATAATAGATTCTGTCCTTGCAGTACGTACTACATTAGCTGAGATATTATATTCTTCTATAATGTTCATGCATAATTGATAAATATAAGTATAAGGATTCATCAAAATAAAATTTTCACCAGAAAGTTGATTGAAATTTAATTGACTATATTTTGATAACTTGTGCCCTAAAGGAAGAACAACAACAAGTTCATCTTTTGCTATAGGATATATATCATAATATTTAGGATTGAGCATATTCTCTCTTGCAAGAATAATATGGTATTCATCCATTTTTATTCCTTCAAGTAATTTTTCATCCTCTACTTCATCAATTGTAAGGTTAATTTCTGGGTTATCTTTTTTAAATTCATTAAAGATAGAAGTTAAATTATATTGTGTCTGAATTGGAAGAGTACCAATATGGAGTTTCTCATCATTGAATTTTTTATAATTACTTATATTATTTAAAGCTATATTATATTGATTAATTAGTATAATAGCATCATTATAAAAAAGTCTTCCAGCATCGGTTAGAGAGGCACTTCTTAATCTACGGTCAAAAAGATCAATATTCAATTCTTTTTCTAGCTTTATAATCTGCTTTGATAGATTAGACTGAGATATATGCAGACATTCAGAAGCATTAAAGTAAGTTCCATTTTCAACTATTGCAATAAAATATTTAAGTTGTTCAAAAGTCATTTCTTATATTTATTCCTTTCACATGTGAAGTAAATTAAAATCATTCCATTTTGGAATCAATTGTATCATAAGTTGAATTGATTTGCCAATGTTTTATTTGTAAGCTTTAAGTATAAATAAAACATTGGCAAATCAAGGATTTAAAGAAGAAAATATGAGGAGGAAATATAAATGAGCAATAAAGTATATGATCTTAGAAGTGCATTAGAATTATTAAAAACTCTGCCAGGACAATTGATAGAAACAGATGTGGAAGTAGACCCAATGGCAGAATTAGCAGGAGTTTATCGTTATGTTGGTGCTGGTGGAACGGTTCAGCGTCCTACAAAAGAAGGACCAGCAATGATTTTTAATAATATAAAAGGACACAAAGATGCAAGAGTATTAATTGGATTACTTGCAAGCCGTAGACGAGTGGCAGCACTTTTAGATTGTGAACCTGAAAATTTAGGAAAGTTATTATATAGAAGTGTCGATAATCCAATTGCCCCAGTACTTACAAACGCAAAATTACCTTTATGTCAGCAGGTCGTTCATAAAGCAACAGATCCAGATTTTGATTTAAATAAATTAGTACCGGCACCAACAAATACACCTGATGATGCTGGGCCTTATATTACACTTGGAATGTGTTATGCAAGTCATCCAGATACAAAATTTAGTGATGTTACGATTCATCGTTTATGCATTCAGGGGAAGGATGAACTTTCAATATTCTTTACTCCAGGAGCAAGGCACATAGGTGCTATGGCAGAAAGAGCAGAAGAATTAGGACAAAATCTTCCTATTTCAATAAGTATAGGTGTAGATCCTGCTATAGAAATAGGGTCATGTTTTGAACCACCAACTACTCCATTAGGATATGATGAGTTATCAGTTGCAGGAGCACTAAGAGGAAAGCCAGTGGAGCTTTGTAATTGTATTACAGTAAATGAAAGAGCTATTGCAAATGCTGAATATGTTATTGAAGGTGAAGTTATACCTAATTTAAGAGTACAGGAAGATAAAAACAGTAATACAGGATATGCTATGCCGGAATTTCCTGGGTATACAGGACCAGCAAGCGATCAATGTTGGATGATAAAGGTTAAAGCTGTTACACATAGAGAAAATCCAATTATGCAAACATGTATAGGGCCAAGTGAAGAGCACGTATCAATGGCTGGTATACCAACAGAAGCTAGTATTTATGGAATGATTGAAAAAGCAATGCCAGGAAGATTACAAAATGTATACTGCTGTTCATCTGGTGGTGGAAAATTCATGGCTGTATTACAGTTTAAAAAGACTGTTGCAAGTGATGAAGGGCGTCAAAGACAGGCTGCATTATTAGCATTTTCAGCATTTAGTGAACTTAAAAATATATTCATTGTAGATGAAGATGTAGATTGTTTTGATATGAATGATGTGCTATGGGCAATGAATACACGATTTCAGGGAGATGCAGATATTATAACAATTCCTGGAGTGAGATGTCATCCACTTGATCCATCAAATGATCCAGATTATTCTCCAAGCATAAAAAATCATGGAATTGCATGTAAAACAATATTTGATTGTACTGTACCTTTTCATATGAAAGAAAGATTTAAAAGAGCTAAATTCATGGAAGTTGATCCAAAGTATTGGTTATAAGGACAAAAGAAAGGAATATTAATAATGGCAAAGAAGATTGTAGTAGCGACAACAGGTGCAAGTGGAATACCCATTTTGATTCAATGTTTAAAGATGATAAAGGAAGAACAAGAATATGAATCTCATCTTATTATGAGTGATAGTGCAAAAGTTACATTGCTTCAGGAGACGAATTATTCTTTAGAAGATGTTTATAAATATGCTGATGAAATACTAGATCAGAAAAACATTGGAGCAGGTCCTGCAAGTGGTTCATTTAGAACAGAAGGAATGTTAATTGTCCCATGCAGTATGAAGACAATTGCAGGTATTAATAGTGGTTATACAGATAATCTCATATTAAGGGCTGCTGATGTAACAATAAAAGAGAATAGAACCCTTGTACTAGCGGCAAGAGAAACACCTTTAAGTTCAATTCACCTTAGAAATATGCATGAACTTTCAAAAATTTCATGTGTGAGAATTATCCCACCAATGATGACTTTTTATAATATGCCTGAGAATATAGACGATATGATATATCATATTGCAGCAAAACTTTTAGAGCCATTTGGCATAGAAGCAAAGGAGTATAGAAGATGGAAAGGACTATAGTGTATGAAAAGAACCTATCTTTTTCAAAAATTTCAATAAGTGTTACAAAAATTGGAGAAGATTATAATATCATACTTGAAGGTGGTGAAAAACCCCATATAGGATGTACTGTAATTTCAATTCCAAGGCTATCATTAATTGGTGATGGAAGTATAAGTTCAACATCATCAGTATTAAATGTTATTGGACATAAAGATGAAGAGATATGCAGATATGTTGCAGAAAAGATATGTGTAAATAAGAATGCTGTTGTTGTCTGTTGTGGTGGATTTCATATTGATAATATAACTCAAGATAGAATTAAGGAAGTAATAAATGGTGTAAGAGAATTGTGTGAAAAAGTCATTTTGTAATTAATTTAAAATGAGCGATTTATGACATATTTACGTCACAATTCATAAAAGCATTTTTGTTACAATATTTTTATAAATTGTGAAAAACAATTAAGGAGGATTAATAATGATTCTAAGAAAAAAATGTATTTCAATATTACTACTAACGGTGTTAACTGCATCACTTTGTGCATGTGGAAATACCTCTAAATCAATATCAGATAGTAAAGATAATAAAAGTTCTTATTCAAGTACCTATAATCAAGATAATGAGGCTTTGAAGTTTGATACAGCAAAATGGAATTACGATGAAACAAATAATGTATATTGGACAATTGGGGTACAGTATTGCTCAGATCCAGAGAGTACTGATTATGAGACAATGGCAATTTATGTACCAGGTGAATATATGACTGGTACAAAAAACAGTGATGGAACATACACATGTGAAATAAATAAATCTGGAGAAGTTAATGGATATACTTCTGAAACAGCTCCAATTATACTTCCAATAGATACACCAGGATATAGTGCCCAGGCAGCTCCAACTTCTTATAATTATGATTCTGCAGCAAGTTATCTAAAAGCAGGATATGTGTATGTTGTTGCTGGAATGAGAGGAAGATCCAGTCTTCAAGGAACTAGTGAAGATCAGGGATTTAGTGGAGGAGCGCCTTGGGGAGTAACTGATTTAAAGGCAGCAGTGCGTTACTACAGATTCAATGAGTCATTATTACCAGGAGATACTGATAGATTTTTCTCATACGGAATGAGTGGAGGAGGAGCTCAAAGTGCTTTGATGGGAGCAACTGGAGATAGTGAACTTTATTATCCTTATTTAGAGTCTATAGGGTCAGCAATGACTGATGCAAATGGAAATATAATTAGTGATGCAATAGCAGGTTCAATGGATTGGTGCCCAGTTACAAGTCTTGATTATGCTAATGAGGCATATGAATGGAATATGGGTCAATATTTCACTACAGATACTAGAGATAGTTCTTCATTTAAATCTGCATTATCTAAAGATATGGCAGCATCATTTGCAGAGTACGTAAATAAGCTTGGTTTAAAGAGCGAAGACGGAACAGAACTTACACTTTCAGAATCTGAGTCTGGAGTATATAATAATGGAACATATTATGATTATATATTAAATGAAATACAAACATCGTTAAATAATTTCTTAAGTGATACAACATTCCCATACACATATACACAGAGAAAAATACAGATAGGAAATACTGCTTCATCAGGTGGAGGAGAAGGAATTGATCTTTCAAGAACTCCAGGACAGAGTGGAAATAAAGATGGTCAAATGCCAGCACAAGGACAAAATGGAGGAAGAGGCCAAGGGGCAGGTATGATGCAAGGTGGTGCACAATCATCAGAATCAAAGACATATGAAACAGTTCAGGATTACATTGAATCTTTAAACAGTGATGGAACATGGATTACTTATGATTCACAGACTAATACTGCTAAAATTACAAGTATTGAAGACTTTGTAAAACACTGCAAAGAAGCAACAAAACCTGTAGGTGCATTTGATTCTGTAGATTTAAGTCGTGGAGAGAATAATCTATTTGGTAATGGTCAGTCTACAACATTACATTTTGATTCTGTAGAATCATCATTGTTATCAAAAAATGAATCAAATTATTCCCAATATAGTGACTGGGATTCTTCATATATAACATCATTTGAAGATGATTTGAAGTCAGAGGATAGCATTGGAACTGATATGCAGACACGTGTAAATATGTATAATCCTATGTATTATCTTTCAAGCTATTATTCAGGATATAACACATCTAAAGTAGCAAAATATTGGAGAATACGTACAGGAATAAATCAGACAGATACAGCTCTGACTGTTGAAACTAACTTGAAACTTGCACTTCAAAATTATGATGGAGTAGAGAGTGTTGATTTTGCAACAGTTTGGGGTCAACCTCACACTACAGCTGAACGTACAGGAAACAGCACAGATAACTTTATAAGCTGGGTTGGTGAATGCTTGAAGTAATGTGATCAGTATATTAGTATTAAATTTTTTAGATATATTATGGAAATAGAGGATTTGTAGTTTTTGGGATGCGGGTTCGGTACGCCTCGCCTCCACTATAAAACCCACGACTACTTGTAATGTAGCTTAAATAGCTGATTACAGGTGGGCGTGTTTTTTTATTGTTACGAGTATTGCTACCATTAAAACTCTCATCGATACTTAATAAGTATATTAAAAGAAATAAATATAAAGTACTATTTTAGCAGATAGAATTATTGGAGATAATTGTAGATTATAATGTGAGAGATTTATTAAAGAAGTTATTTAAAAGTTAGTTTTAAATAACATATTTTATGCAATAAAAATTTCGATATATATAGTTTTTTACTTAATTGGAAATTAAATTGAATAAAATGTTATAATATAATTATCTTTTTATATGAATGGTTAGAGTATAAATATATATCAGATAGTAGACGAGATATATTTTAATGTAAGTGTTGCACAAAAAACTCTTTTTAATAATTGCGGAGGAAATAAATGAGATTTGATGATATTGATAATAGTATAATAGCTGTAATTAATTATGGTTCTTATGCACGCGGAGATAATGATAAATATTCAGATTATGATATTTTTATATTAGTTAGTCAAGAAAAAAGTTTTGTAAAAAAGAAGATTAATGAAAGACTTAAAAGTGAATTAAATGGAATACAATGCGATATTTCTATATATAATAATGAAAACTTTAAGTTGATGAAAAGTCAAGGTTCGCTATTTTTATGGCATCTAAAAAATGAAGGAAAAATACTTTATAAAAAGAATAATATAGACTTATTTGAAGGATTGAAAAATTTCTTAAAAGATAAAGAAGATATAATATTATATAAAAAATTGGTTGATTCTGCGTTTTTGAGTTTGAATAGAAATGGTATTAATTATTATGATCTAAGGATATTATCTTTAGTTGTGAGAAATACATTAATTTTACTATGTTATAAAAGGAATGATATGTCATTTGGAAGAAATGCTGTATTTAATAAAGCTAAGAAGATTTTTGGAGATAAATTACCATTAACTTTTGAGATTTATAATGAATTAAATGAATATAGACTAATTTATTCTAGACTATTGGGGAGGAGAAAATTACCCAATAAAGTACATATAAAGAATTTAATAAAACAAATTGATGCGTTTTTATTATTTTCAATGAAAATAATAGGTGTTAATAATAATCTAGATAGATTTGCTTTATTATTGAAAAAAGAATTTGATAGTACATTATACAGTAATTTTGAGATTTTTACCGAATTTGAACGTGATTTATATATAAGTTTGATGAAGTTATGTAAGAAAGAACATAATTATTTTATAAAAGGATTAAATGATATTCACAAAAATAGTATTCAATGCAATTTAAATAATACTAAATTAAATACATCTGTAGAGGTTGGATTTACTATTTATGATAATTTTCAAAAATTGAAGGAATCTAATGTGGGATATGATAAAAATTTAGAAGATGTTTTCGATAATTACCTAGATCCAATAGTAATTAATTGTAAAGAAATCTTTCTAAGAATAAACAATAGTAAGATAAAGAAAAAAATCAAGCACATTAACATTCCTTTTATTAAGAATATCATAAGTGAATTTGAAGAAAAAATAGAAAAAATAGAGTTCTTGAACATATTGGAAAAATACTGTAAACATATAAATATGAATATTAAACTATAAAAAGTACTAATTATTTTATATAGAATATTATATGAAAGGAATGAAATGATTTTTATGAATGAATTCGTGTTAGGAAAACACAGATATAATATATGCGATTTAGAAAGTAATGTTGAATATATAGATAAGTTATTTTCTAATGAAAGGCCAGATAGTAATTTTAAAAAAGAAAAATTAGATATTCAGCATAGTACATTTACTAATATTGGATTTAGAGAAGCAAATATAAAAAATAGTAACTTATCTCACAATGTATTTGTAAGTTGTTATTTTAAGAAAAGTAACATATGGAATGTTAACTTTACTGGATGTACATTTATTAATTGTAAGTTTGATGATGTGGATATAGAACACTCTGATTTTATTTATGCTAATTTTGAAAATTGTTATATTATGTATGATATTATGTATAATAATTTACCAAGGGAATTTAATTTGAGAGAAAATTTATGTAGGAATTTTTCAATGGAATGTATTAAAGCTGGGATGGACGATGATTATAAAAAGTATTATTTTGAAGAAAGAAAAGCTAGAGAAAAAAATTATTATGAAATATTTAGATTAAATACTAAGCCATATTATAAAGACAATAATATGTATCAAATAAAATGTACCCTATAGGATAGACAATATAAAAAAAGTCTATTCTGTAGGGTACT
>OGIT01000528.1_pt1 | contig 15974 bp, 12 predicted proteins | sample 1571881 | NCBI WGS metagenome assembly OGIT01 (sample SAMEA2582101, study PRJEB24529) | metagenome | biome: Human gut stool | place: China | collected 2011 | reverse complement strand
GGTTTTTACGAGCCAGGAACCACGAACCACGAGCCACTATTTTTCCACAAGCCGAGGGTTACTCGAGGCGATGTTGTTAGTCTGAGATTATTGCCGCAAAGCGGCATCTGAGTCCGAAGCGACCTGCGACCTGCGGCCTGCGGGCCACGAGCCCCTAAAAAGCCCTTCACAGGGGCGGCCTATATATGGTATTATATACTGTAAACCCTAAATTATGATTTTTGTGAAAAACGGAGAGAATACATGGATTTTCAGAGCAATCGATTTTATCATATTATTTCTTATGGCTGTCAGGCGAATATGTCTGACAGTGAGCATTATGCCGGTCAGTTGGAGGAGCTGGGCTATCACAATACGGAAGATTTGGATACAGCCGATGTCATCCTCATCAATACGTGTTGTGTCCGCGAAACGGCGGAAGACAAGACGCTGGGGAAAATCGGCGAACTCAAGCATTTGAAGAAGCAGAACCCCGATTTGATTATTGCCGTCACGGGCTGCATGGCCCAGGAATGGCAGGATAAGCTCTTCAAGCGGGCGCCGCACATCGATTTGGTCATCGGTACGCACAATATCCACAAGCTCATCAAGCTCATCCGGGAACGGCGCAGCAAGGCCGACCATTATATGGCTGCCGACATGACCCTGCCGGCTTTCCATGATATGCCGGTCAAGCGCTTCCAGAAATTCTTTGCCTGGATCCCCATCATGAACGGCTGCAACAAGTTCTGCACGTACTGTATCGTGCCCTATGTCCGGGGCCGTGAAGTGAGCCGTCCCATCGACGCCATTGTCGAAGAAATCAAGAAGGTCGCTGCTGAAGGCTACAAGGAAATCACCCTTCTCGGCCAGAATGTCAATTCCTATGGCCTGGACCTCAAGGACGGCACGGATTTCTCCAAGCTCGTCGCCGCTGTCGACGATATCGACGGCATCGAACGGGTCCGGTACATGACCAGCCACCCCAAGGATATGACGTTTGCCATGATTGACGCCATTGCCGACAGCAAAAAGGTCGTCAACCACATGCATCTGCCCATCCAGTGCGGTTCTGACGAGCTCTTGAAGAAGATGAACCGCGGCTACACGGTGGAACATTATTTGGAACTCGTCGACTATGCCCGCAAGCGCATGGCCGACCTGGTCCTGACGACGGACATCATCGTCGGCTTCCCAGGCGAAACGGAGGCCATGTTCGAAGATACGCTGAACCTGCTCAAGCGTGTTCAGTACGACATGGCCTATACCTTCATCTATTCGCCGCGTACGGGGACACCGGCGGCCAAGATGGAAGACCAGATTCCGCAGGAAGAAAAGAGCCGCCGTCTGCAGCGGCTCATGGATGTGCAGAACGTCTATAGTTTAGCGAAAAATAAAGAAATGGAAGACCACGTCTATGACGTCATCGTCGAAGGGCCGACCAAGAACGATGCCAACCACTGGTTCGGCCGGACGACGGGCAACAAGATGATCATCTGGGAAAATGACGGTTCCGTCGCCATCGGCGATACGGTGCCGGTCCAGGTCGACAAAGGCCAGACGTGGGTCCTCAAAGGTCACTTAGTGCACTAAAGGAAGGTGAGACTTTGGCAGGAAAAAAATTAACGCCTATGATGCAGCAGTACATGGAAGTCAAAGAGCAGTGCCAGGATAAGATCCTCTTTTTCCGCCTCGGCGATTTCTATGAAATGTTTTTTGACGATGCCCTGACGGCGTCGCGCGAACTCGACCTGACCCTGACCGGCCGGGCTGGCGGCAATAAAGAGAAGGTCCCCATGTGCGGCGTACCTTTCCATTCGGCCGACACCTATATCGAACGGCTGGTCCACAAAGGCTATAAAGTCGCTATCTGTGAACAGATGGAAGACCCGAAGCTGGCCAAGGGGCTGGTCAAGCGCAAGATCATCAAGGTCATCACGCCGGGGACGATTACCCTGGAGAATGCCGTGGCGTCGAAGAAGAACAATTACATCGGCTGCCTGACCGAAAGCGATGCCATCCTTTCCATCGCCCTCATGGACGTCACGACGGGCGAATGTTTGTGGGCTGACTGTGCGGCGTCGGTCATGGAAGATTCCCTGTTCGACATCCTGGCCGTCTACGAACCGAGTGAGCTCATTTACGCCCACATGGGGCAGGATATGGATGCCGTCCGCGAATACCTGCGCAGCCACCTGGCCCAGTGTACGGTTACGGAATTTCCTGCCGATGACAGTGTCGATTACCGGGAACAGGCCCGGTCCTATTTCCCGCCGGAAGACTTTGCCGCTGCCTCGGCGGCCGGCGATTGTATCGGCATGCTCCTGGCCTATGTCAGTGACGTCATGCAGTCCGATATTTCCCACATCAATTCGCTGGAACATATCGACAATGAACGGCGTCTGGTCGTCGATGCGGCCAGCCTGCGCCACCTGGAAATCACGCAGAACGTCCGCGACGGCGGCCGCCGGGGGACCCTCCTCGATGTCCTGGACAAGACCAAGACGGCTATGGGCGGCCGGCTCCTGCGCAAGTGGCTGGAAGCGCCGCTCATCCGCATTGCCGACCTTACGCGCCGCCAGGATGCCGTTGAAGATTTCGTCCTCCACGAAATCATGCGCCAGGATACGGCGGACGTGCTGGACCGGATCTACGATTTTGAACGCATCCTGACCCGCATCGAAACGGGGACCGTGAGCCCCAAGGACCTGGTAGCCCTACGGGAATCGCTGGCCGTCATCCCGCAGCTGAAACAGGCCCTGTCCGGTGCCAGTGCCGACCTCCTGCACAGCCTCAATGACCGCTTGCAGACCCATGACGACGTCTATGACCTGCTCTGCCGGGGCATCAAGGACGAACCTGGCCTGGTCATCCGCAACGGCGGCGTCATCCGCGACGGTTTTTCGCCGGAACTCGATGAAATCCGCTCCATTGCGGCCAACAGTCATGCCTTTTTGCAGGAACTGGAAGAGAAGGAACGGGAAAAGACGGGCATCAAGATGAAAATCGGCTATACTAAGGTCTTTGGCTATTACTTCGAGATTTTCCATGCCAATACAAAGCCCATCCCCGATTACTACGTGCGCAAGCAGACGTTGGTCAATGCCGAACGCTACATCACGCCGGAATTGAAGGAATTTGAAGTCAAAGTCCTGACCAGCCAGGAACGGATGCTGGCGCTGGAATACAAGCTCTTCGGCGATATCCGCCGCCAGATCCAGGGCCATATCCCGGCCATGCAGGAAACGGCCCGGGCCATTGCCCGCATCGACTGCCTGTACAGCCTGGCCTGCGCGGCCTACGACAACCGCTACGTCCGTCCCAGCCTCAACACCAAGGCGACGATTTCCATTAAGGACGGCCGCCATCCGATTATTGAAAAGTATTTGAAAGACGAATTGTTCGTGCCTAACGACGTCACCTTGAACCACGAAGACCATGAAATCCTGGTCATCACCGGCCCCAACATGGCCGGCAAGTCGACGTATATGCGCCAGGTCGCCGTGCTGGTCCTCATGGCCCAGGCCGGCTCCTTCATTCCCGCCAAGGAAGGGTCCATCTGCCCGGTGGACCGCATCTTTACCCGTATCGGTGCCAGCGACGACATCCTCACCGGCCAGAGTACGTTCATGATGGAAATGAAGGAAGTGTCGTACATCCTGAAACACGCCACCAGCCGCAGCCTGCTCATCCTCGATGAAATCGGCCGCGGTACGAGTACCTTCGACGGCATGTCCATCGCCCGGGCCGTCATCGAATACTGCCTGAAGCACATCCACGCCCTGACGCTGTTTGCGACGCACTACCATGAGCTCATCGCCATGGCCGACGATTCGCCGAAAATCAAGAATTATACCGTCGCCGTCAAGGAACGGGGCAAGAACATCAAGTTCCTGCGGCGCATCATTCCCGGCGGGGCCGACCGCAGCTATGGCCTGCACGTCGCCCGTCTGGCCGGGCTGCCCGAAAGCCTGCTCAAGCGGGCCGACGTCATCCTGGAAGACTTGGAAAAGAACGGCGGTGCTCCCGTCCCGGCCAAGGCGCCTGTGAATCCGGCGCCGTCACCCATGGGAGACAGCCTCTTTTCCAGTCCCGTCATCGACAAGCTGCTCAGCGTCGATGTCAGCAGTATGACGCCGATTGAAGCGATTTCTTTCTTATATAATCTGCAAAAAGATGCCAAAGAAGGAAGTGGGATCCAGTGAGTTCAATCATTCATGTCTTAGATGAAGCGACGCGCAATAAGATTGCTGCCGGCGAAGTCGTCGAACGGCCGGCGTCGTGCATCAAGGAGCTCGTAGAAAATGCCATCGATGCCGGTGCCCATGCCATTGAAGTGGAAATCGCCGACGGCGGCCAGTCCTATATGCGGGTCACTGACGACGGCTGCGGCATGAGTCCGGAAGATGCCCATAAGTGCATCATCCGCCACGGTACGAGCAAGATCAGTTCCGTCGAAGATATTTTTGCCATTACGTCTTTAGGCTTCCGCGGCGAAGCCGTGCCCAGTATCGCCGCCGTATCGCACATGCAGATTACGACGCGCCAGGCCAGCGATGACTTTGCGACGCACCTCATCCTCGACGGGGGCAAAATCACGGCAGAAGACCAGGCCGGTGCACCGGTCGGGACGACGATGGAAGTGAGCGACCTCTTTTACAATACGCCGGCGCGGCGCAAGTTCCTCAAGAGTGAACGGACGGAAAGTTCGAAGATCTCTGAAATGGTGACCAAACTGGCCCTGGCCAATCCGGCCATTGCCTTTACTTTTACCAATAACGGCCGGACGACGATGAAGACCGGCGGCACCGGCGATTTGCGGGAAACCGTTGCCAATATCTACGGCGCCAACGTCGCCCGCGATGTCTTTGCTGTCACTGCCGACCAGGGCGGCATCAGCCTGGAAGGCTATGTAGGCAAGCCGTCGGTCTTAAAGAGCAACCGAAACTGGCAGACGTGCATCGTCAATCACCGTATCGTCCATAATCCCTTGATGTTCAAGGCCATTGACAATGCCTATCATGCCATGCTGCCGAAATCGGGCTATCCCTTTGCCATGCTCCACCTCCACGTCGACCCGGCGACGATTGACGTCAACGTCCATCCGGCTAAGACGGAAATCAAATTCTCTGATGAACAAGCCGTCTACCGCGCCATTTACCACAGCATCGTCACGGCCCTGGTGGCCCAAGAAAAGCCCGAAGCCATTGCCAAGACCATCGGTGAGGTAGGGGCTGCCCCACAGCCGGAAGCCCATGTAGGGGCGCCCACGTGGGGCGCCCGCTCGCAGGAAAGTGGCCAAGCAACCTCCGTAGGGGCCGTCCCAAAGGGCGGCCCGCAATGGGAAAAGGCAACCTCTCAGTCCGCTACGCGGACAGCTCCCCTATCAGGGGAGCCTCTTGCGGATGGTTCTTCCTTGTTTTCCCAGGCTTTGGCCCAGCATGGCCAGGGCGGTCCGTCGGAAGCGACGTCGGTCGTTTCCGAGGCGTCGGCGCCTAAAATCGTCTTTGACGGCGATGACGACGTCTTCATTCCCTTAGGGGAAGTGGCGGACTGCTTCATCATTGCCAAGAAGGGCCAGGATTTATACATCGTCGATCAGCACGCGGCTCATGAACGGATCCGCTACGATACGTTCTGCAAGCGTGTCGAACGGATGCCGAGCCAGCAGCTGCTGACGCCGGAGTTCGTCGAAGTCGACAACGAGGATATGACGCTCTTATTGGAACGGCAGGATGTCTTCAACGACCTGGGCTATACCTATTCCGAAGCCGGGCCGACGACGCTGCGCGTCGAAGAAGTGCCCTGCGATTTGCAGACCAGCGATATTGCCGATTCTTTAAAGGATATCTGCCTGCTCCTGCATGACCAGAAGGAACCGGATAAAGCCATGGTCCGCCATCGTTCGCTGGCCTATCTGTCCTGCCACGGTGCCGTCAAGGCCGGGGACAGCCTCAATATCCGCCAGATGAAGCAGCTCCTGGATGATTTGTTCCATACGGAAAAACCCTACGTCTGCCCTCATGGCCGGCCGACGATCATCCGCTTTACGCCAAAAGAATTAGCGCACTTATTTAAACGGACATGACTCATATGATTTACGTCGTGCCTTCATTGAAGGCCAAAGAAAAATTACAATGTGAAGGGAAAGCCTGGGCCGAAAGCCAGGGCTTTGCCTATGTGCCGCGGGGAAAGCGGACCATACAGGACTTAATGGATGAATACGGCGAGGATTTCCTCGTCTATTCGTCGCGGGGGCCTCAGATAGACCGCCCGGAAGGCAGCCATTTCTTCAGCCTCAACATGGCTGAACTGCGCATCCAGAACCTGCGGAAAGGCCAGCGCGATCACCTGCTGGAAGCCTTGATGGGGGTGAAGGAGAACCCGCATCTATTGGGGGGAAGAACCCCTCAGTCAGCTTCGCTGACAGCTCCCCTTCACAGGGGAGCCATTCGCCTCCCTTGATAAGGGGAGGGGGACCGCTTGCGGTGGTGGGGTTCTTCCCTACGAGCCGAGGGTTTCCCGAAGCGTCGTTGTCACTTTGAGTCTGACGCCGCGCAGCGGCATTTGAGTCCGAGGCGACCGGCGGCCTGCGAACTGCGACCGGCGGGGCCGATAGGCCCCAATCTACATTAACGATTCCTTAAATATTTTGGATTTGGTTCAAAAATGATTAGAAAACGATTAAGTTTTCCAGAACCGTCCTTTTTCTGTTGTATCATGGAGGTATGGATATATCCTACTCGTTCTGTTTCATGCTATAATAAAGAAAGGAATGGTGAATCTGTTGAAAAATCAATTGACTGCCAATGAAATCCGCTATCGAACGTATTTCCCGGAGCTGACGGAAAAGAACTTCAATCCCATGAATGACGTTTTGTTTAAGTTCATCTTTGGCCGGCCGGAACGCAAACTCATTACCATTGATTTCCTCAATGCCATCGCCGCCGAAGACCTGGGCCATCTGATTACGGATATCGTATTCACACCGACGGAAAACGTCCCGGACAGTCACGATGAAAAGCTGACTCGCCTCGACGTGGCCTGTACCTTGGATACGGGTGAACAAGTCGACATCGAAGTTCAAATCGTCAATCAGAAAAACATGCAGCGCCGGACCATGTGCTATTGGGCGCGCTTATATTTACTGTCGTTGCCGCCCGGTGGTGCCTATCAGGACTTGAAGCCCTGCATCACCATTAATCTGCTGCGTTTCAACCTGCTGCCGCAAGACGAAGCCCATTCCATGTGGAGCATTTACAACGCCGAGACGGGCGACCGCCTCAATAAAGATTTAGTATTCCATTTCCTGGAAATCCCGAAATATACGAAATCGCCGAAGAAGCGAATTCGTGACATGACAAAAATGGAACGCTGGCTGGCGTACTTTGCTAACCAGCTTAGTGATGACGAAAAGGGGGAACTGATCATGAGCGATGAAGCCATCCATAAAGCCGTAGATGCCGCCCGGACCTTCCTTCAGAATGACGCCGAACGCCTGGCCTACATCAATCGCGAACTCGCCATCCTCGACTATAACTCGGATCATCGCGATGCCTTTGAAGAAGGCAAAGCTGAGGGGCGTAAAGAGGGAGAGGCTAAAGGCCGTAAAGAAGGGGAAGCCAAGGGACGCGAAGAAGGACAAGCCATCGCTAATGAACGCTGGGGTACCTTGATCCAACAACTGTTGAATGAACAGCGCTATGACGATGCGAACAAAGCGGCTGCTGATGCTGATTTTCGTGAAAAACTTTTTAAGGAATATGGGATTTAGTTGATGATAAAGAGACCATGCATGGAGCAGCTCAGTGGCTATCATGTGTGGTTTTTTTTGGATTCAGATGCGGCGTTCCGCCGCGACAATTCATGAAATGAACGCAGTTCGCAGGTGGCCGGTCGCAGTTCGCAAAAAAAACGGCCCCGACTGGGGCATTTTTTACGAGACGAGGGTCACTCGAGGCGATGTTGTTCTTTTGAGTGTGACGCCGCGTAGCGGCATTTGAGTCCGAGGCGGCCTGCGACCGGCGGCCTGCGGCCGGCGGGGCCGATAGGCCCCCAAACACATGCAAAAGGCACTGGCTAGGTCTGCACCGATGTTGTATAATAGAGACTGGATTTGTAAAGAAAGGATAGAACATACATGATTACACGCAACCAGATCATTCATTATACATCGGATGAGCTCATCCGGGTATCTATTGCCTTGACGACGGGTATCGTCGAGAAGGCACGGCAGCGCCATAATTTGTCGCCTGTGGCTAGTGCGGCTCTGGGCCGGACGATGACCGGCGCAGCCCTGTTGGCTGGCGATTATAAGAACCACGAAGGCGTTTCCCTGAAGGTCGCCGGTGACGGGCCCTTAGGCGCCGTCCATGCAGACTGCTTCGATACGAATAAGCTCCGCGGCTATGTAGACAATCCGCAGGTCGACCTGCCGCTGAAGGTCAATGGCAAGCTCGATGTGGCAGCCGGTGTCGGTCAGCACGGCCAGTTGACGGTGACGCGTTTCACGCCGGAAAAGACGACCTATACGAGCCAGGCCGATTTGGTGTCCGGTGAAATCGCCGAAGACATCGCTTACTATCTGTTCACGTCGGAACAGGTGCCGTCGACGATCAGCCTGGGCGTCCTGGTCAGCCAGGATTACACCATTGCTGCAGCCGGCGGTTTCCTCGTCCAGGCCCTGCCGGGCGCGAAGGATGAAGACCTGGCCCGTGTCGAAGCCAATATCACCCAGGTCGGTGCTTTGACGACGTATTTGCAGGACCATCCCAATGGTGAAGGCCTCATCGACATCATCCTCGGCGGTATGCATTTCAAGGAACTCTACCGGCAGAATCTGTACTGGCGCTGCACGTGCTCGCGCCAGCGCTTTGAAAATGCCCTATTGTCCCTGCGCCAGGAAGATAAGGAAGCCCTCTTGAAGGACCCGCAGGTGGAAATGACCTGTCAGTATTGCGGGGCCAAATACGTATTGTCTCACGATGAACTGGCAGCGCTGTATGAAGCGGCTGCCCAGCGCCATAAGAAGAATTGATTCTCCGAAGGAGGTTTTACGATGGGACTCATTGCCATCATCGGCGGTACCGGTGTCTGCGACCCGAAGATTTTGTCCAATGTCCATGAAGACTATATGGATACCTTTTACGGGACCATTCATTATTGGCAGGGGACGTATAAGGATAAGGAACTCGTCTTTTTGCCCCGCCACGGCCGGAATCATTCCATTCCGCCGCACCTCATCAATTACCGGGCCAATATCCTGGGCTTGAAGCGCCTGGGCGTCACGGCCATTTTGTCGACGACGGCTGTCGGCTCGCTGAACCGCGATGACAAGCCGGGCGATTTCGTCCTGCCCGACCAGTTCCTGGATTTCACCAAATGCCGTCATACGTCGTTCTTCGACGGCGGCGAAAACGGCGTCGTCCACGTGGACATGACCGAACCGTACTGCCCGACCCTGCGCCGGACCGTAGCGGCTGCGGCTCAGGCCCTTGGCGGTTATACGCTCCATGATAAGGGAACCTATGTCTGCACGGAAGGGCCCCGCTTCGAGACGCCGGCTGAAATCAGGATGTATGAAAAGCTCGGCGGCGATTTGGTCGGCATGACCAACGTCCCCGAAGTCTGCCTAGCCAGGGAAGCGGAAATCTGCTATGCCACGATTTCCATGGTCACCAATTTTGCCGCCGGCATTTCGCCGACGCCCCTGACCCATGAGGAAGTCGTCAAAGCTATGGCTGAGAATTCCCAGCGCCTGCAGCAGCTCATCCTGAAGAGCATCGAATTATATGATAATGAGGACTGCGCCTGCCGCCACACCCTGCAGGCTTATGGAGGGTTTACGGTATAATGGATACACTGCGCTGGCAAGCGGGCACGTTGTTCCTCCTGGACCAGACGAAGCTGCCCTTTGAAAAAATCTATCTGCCCTGCCATTCCTGGCAGGACGTGCGCCAGGCCATTTCCGTCCTGGCTGTCCGCGGGGCGCCGGCTATCGGCGTCGCTGCGGCCTATGCCGTCGTCCTGGCGGCGCGGACCCTGTGCCAGAAAGGGGGAGATACGCCCTTTTTGACGGACCTGGAAGCTATCTGCCGGGACCTCGATGCGGCCCGGCCGACGGCGGTCAACCTGCACTGGGCCCTGACCCAGATGATGGCTTGTGCCCGCCAGCATGAAGCCGACGGCGCTGAAGCCACGACGGCAGCCCTGGAAGAAAAGGCCGTGGCCATCCATAAAGCCGATATTGCCATCAATACGGCTATGGCCCGGTTCGGGGCCGACGAGCTGGAAAAAATCAGCCGTCCTTTGACGCTGCTCACGCACTGCAATGCCGGTGCCCTGGCTACGGCCGGTGTCGGCACGGCGCTGGGCGTCATCCGCGAGCTCCATCGCCGGGGCCTGGTGTCCATGGTCTACGCCGATGAAACGCGGCCCCTCCTGCAGGGCGCCCGCCTGACGGCTTTCGAGCTCATGGCTGACCATATCCCGGTGACGCTCATTACCGACAACATGGCGGCCTGGACGCTCAAGACGAAAGGCGTCGATGCCATCATCGTCGGCGCCGACCGCATCGCCGCCAATGGCGATACGGCCAATAAGATCGGGACTTACGGCCTGTCCCTGATGGCAAGGGAACTGGATATTCCCCTGTACATCGCCGCACCGGCTTCGACTTTCGATTTGTCCATTGCCGACGGCAGCCAGATCCCTATTGAAGAACGGAATCACGATGAAGTCCGTTCTTTCCGGGGTGCGGCGGCAGCCCTCCCCGAAACGCCCGTCTTCAATCCCGCCTTCGATGTGACGCCTCATGAAAATATCCGCGCCATCGTGACGGAACAGGGCATCATCCACCGGCCGGATGCCATATCCGTACCGGTGTTTTTCCAACACTAATTCATTACAGAAAGAGGTCTTACTCGTATGGAATCTATTATTCGCGATATCAAGTTAGCTAAAAGCGGTCATGAAAAAATCAGCTGGGTCGATCGTCACATGCCGGCCCTCAATGCCATTGGCGACAAACTGAAAGCCGACCAGACCTTTAAAGGCAAAACGATTTGCGTCAGCGTCCATCTCGAAGCCAAGACGGCCTATTTGGCAGAAGTCCTTCATCGCGCCGGCGCCAACGTCATCGTCACCGGCAGCAACCCCTTGTCCACGCAGGACGATGTCGCTGCAGCCCTCGTCGAAGATGGCTTGACCGTCTATGCCTGGTATGGCGCAACGGACGAAGAATACTTCGATTTCCTCAATAAATCCCTGGACCATCATCCGGACATCATCATCGATGACGGCGGCGACCAGGTCCATCTCCTGCACACGACGCGGGCCGATGCCATGGAAAATCTCCTGGGCGGCACGGAAGAAACGACGACAGGCGTCAACCGTCTCCCCGGCCTCGACAAAGCCGGCGAATTGAAGTTCCCCATGGTCGCAGCCAACGATTCGTACTGCAAATACCTCTTTGATAACCGCTACGGCACAGGTCAGTCCACGTGGGACGGCATCATGCGCACGACGAACCTGACCGTCGTCGGCAAGAAAGTCGTCGTCGCCGGCTATGGCTGGTGCGGCAAGGGCTGCGCTATGCGTGCCAAAGGCCTGGGCGCTCATGTCATCGTCACCGAAGTCGATCCGATCAAAGCCATCGAAGCCGTTTTCGACGGTTTTGAAGTCATGCCCATGGCTGAAGCCGCTAAAGTCGGCGATATCTTCGTCACCCTGACCGGCGACAAGGACGTCATCCGCGGCGAACACATGAAGAACATGAAAGACGGCGTCGTCCTGGCCAATGCCGGTCACTTCGACGTAGAAATCAACAAACCCGAATTGGAAGCCCTGGCAGTCCGCCACTTTGAAGCCCGCCACAACATCGAAGGCTATGAACTCCCGAACGGCCATGTCATCAACCTCCTGGCTGAAGGCCGTCTGGTCAACCTGGCTGCCGGCGACGGTCATCCGGCTGAAATCATGGACCTGTCCTTCGCCGTCCAGGCCCTGGCTGCCAAATACATCCTCGAACACCATGCGGAACTTGGCAACCACGTCTATGTCCTGCCTCATGAAATCGACACGGAAATCGCCAAGATCAAACTGGCTTCCATGGGTTATGCCATCGATACGCTCAGCGAAGAACAGCGCAAATACTTGAATCTCGACTAAGGACCAGGAGGGGAAACGATGAAAAAACTGATTCAGCACGTAGCCCTCTACCAGGACCACGGCGTCTTAGAAGGCCAGAACATCGCCATCGACGGCTCGCGCATCACGGGATTTCCCGAAGCGCCGAAGGCATCGGACTATGATGAAGTCATCGACGGCAAGGGCATGCTGGCCCTGCCGGGTTTCGTCAACACCCATAACCATGTAGCCATGACGGTCTTCCGCAGTTATGCCGACGACATGCAGCTCATGGACTGGCTGGAAAAGAAAATCTGGCCGGCTGAAGCCAAATTGACGGACGATGTCATTTACGCCCAGTCCATGCTGGGCATTGCCGAAATGATCCGCTGCGGTACGACGGCCTATGCCGATATGTACGACCACATGGACCAGGAAGCCCGCGCCGTCGAAGAATCGGGCATCCGCGCCTGCTTGTGCCGCGGCAGTATCGGTATCGGGCCGAATGCCCAGGCCGGCCTCGATGAAAACCGCCAGCTCTTCCTCGACTGGCACGGCAAGGCCGATGGCCGCATCACGGTCATGATGGGGCCGCATGCGCCGTATACGTGCCCGCCTGATTATCTCCATAAATTCGTCGACCAGGCACGGGAACTGGGCGCCGAAATCCATATCCACCTCAGCGAAACCAAAGGGGAAGTGGAAAACATCAAGCAGCAATACGGCAAATCGCCGATCGCCCTGATGGATGAAATCGGCGTATTGGACTGCGGCTGCCTGGCTGCCCACTGCGTCTGGTTCGATGATGACGATATGGATATCATGGCGGCAAAGCACGTCCGCGTCGCCCACAATCCAGGCAGCAACCTCAAGCTGGCCAGCGGCATCGCGCCGGTCCCCAAGATGCTGGCCAAAGGCATCACGGTCGGCCTCGGTACCGATGGGGCATCGAGCAACAACAACCTGGACATCGTCGAAGAAATGCGCCTGACTACGCTCATCCACAAGGCCCATACCCTGGACCCGCTGGTCATCCCGGCCGAAACGGCCATCAACATGCTGACCGAAGGCGGCGCCAAGTGCCTGGGCTATACGGACGTCGGCAAATTGGAAACAGGCTACAAAGCTGACATCACCCTCGTCGACCGCGAAGGCCTGCACTGGTATCCCAAGAACGACACCCTGAGCCTCATGGCCTACAGTGCCAACAGCATGGATGTCGATACGGTCCTGGTCAATGGCGAAGTCCTCTTACGCCATAAAGAATTCACCAAACTGGACATCGAAAAGATCAAAGCCGAAGCCGAACGGACCCGGAAGAAACTCTTTGCACAGATTTAGTATTCGTGGCTTGTGACTCGTGGTTCGTAGCCGTGAAGTTTAGTCACGACCTAACCAGGAGAGGCTGCAACAAAATGATTTTTTAGCTCATTTTGTTGCAGCCTCTTTTTTATGGCCTTTTGAGTTTTGATGTCTCTGTTTTCCTCGTATGGGTTGACAGAAATCGGAATGTATCCTACAATGTGTATATACACAATAGAAGGAGACTCATAGAAAAGCCAATGGAACCCTTACATACCAAACCCCATCTCAGGGCGTGTCATGCCTATAATTTACGACAAGCCAATCTGGCTGTCACCGCTCTTTACGATAAGTATATGCAAAAGGTCGGAATCACGATACAACAGTATTCCGTCCTCCGGCACGTAAAGGATTTAGGCCCTATCTCTGTGACGGACTTGTCGGCAGCGATGAATTTGAATCGTACGACCCTGTCCCGCAACCTGTCTTTATTGGAGCGCCGTCATTTGGTGGAAAATATCCCATCTCCAGGTCGGAAACGATTCATTCAACTGACAACGGAAGGCTTGGATGTATTCTCTAAAGCGCATAGCTGCTGGCAGGAAGCACAGGATGAACTGGAATCTCGGTTGGGGAAAACAAAGATGAGGCAATTAGAGCAATTATTATTGCAATTAATGGGGTAATTCATTTTCCATATATGCAATGGAGGTGTTTTGATGATGCGTGACGACATTCTTGGTCAGAAAATCCACGATATGGCCATTGCCTGTGGCTTTGATAATGGTGGTATCATCCCGATTGAAGACATGGAGGGATTTCGCGAACGACTGGAAAAGAGAGAGGCAGACATCCCTTCCAGCAAGGTTTTTTATCGGGGCGTAGGCGATCTGGCAGGCATCAGGGACCGGTTCCCCTGGGCAAAATCCGTCGTAATCTGTACGCTTTGGCTGGGGAAATATCGGTATCCTGCCTCGTTACAGGGAAAATATGCCAAGAGCTTTTTCCTGTCTCCCAGCAATAGGCCTTGTGCCGAGACAGAAGAGAAATGCCGCCGATTGGAAACGTGGTTTACCGAACAGGACATACGCTGTGAAGGGGGAACGCAATTCGGACACCTCAGCATCGGTCCCCTGCGGTATGCAGCCATGATGGCCGGGCTGGGCATTATCCGAAAAAATAATTTCCTCTATACAGAAAAGGGGTCTTTTGTAGAGCTCGTGGGCTATGTGATCGACCGCAGCTGTACATTTCGACAAACCACTTCGCTGAAGCCTTGCGCGGAAACCTGTAATCTCTGTCAGAGAAATTGTCCCAGCGGCGCCCTTAAGGGGCCGTTCACGATGAATCCTTTCGAATGTGTCTCTTTCATTACCACCTTTGGCAAGGGAAAAGTACCGAAAGGGATGGAAGATACAGCGTGCCGTACCTGGATTTGTGGGTGTGACAGCTGTCAGGATGCCTGTCCGTACAATCGGATGCATGATTGGGAGAAGGGCCTGTCCTATCCCGGCCTGGAAACACTGGAACCAGAACTGGCTCCGGAAACGTTATTGGAACAAACAACGGAATTTATCTCGCAATTCCGTACACGGACTACCATGTGACAGCCGATGAAGCGGAAACGCTGCGCATCAATGCCGCCCGTTCGCTCCGCAATTTCAAACCGTCCCGGGCAGCCGCCATTTCACGGCACTCCTCCAAGTAATCTATCATAACCAGTTTTATGGAAAGGAAATAATATTTATGAACGTCATTGCCATTAACGGAAGCCCCCGCCGCACGGGGAATACAGCCACCTTTTTGCATAAGGCTTTAGAAGGCGCTGCGTCAGTCGGTGCCGATACGGAATGTATCGATTTGTACAGTCTGAACTATAAAGGCTGCATCAGCTGCTTTTACTGTAAACGGAAGGACAAGGAACATGGGACCTGCATTGTCAAGGATGATCTGACACCGGTCCTGGAAAAAGTCAAGCAGGCCGATGCCGCCCTCTTCGGTTCGCCCATTTACTTCATGAACATTACCTCGGGGATGCAGGCCTTCCTGGAACGGTTGTTCTTTTCACTCTATATATACAGCCGGGAAATTCCCTCGGTATTGGGGAAGAAACTGCCTTCTGCGTTCCTGTACACCATGAACGCCACGGAAGAACAGGCCAGAGAGTTTCATTTGCAGGATAGTCTGACTCCCTTTGAAACCTTCGCCGCAACGATTTTGGGAACGGCGCCTCGTAAATTTTACGTTTTCAATACGCTGCAATTCAATGATTACAGTAAGTACGAATCGTCGATTTTCTCCGAAGCAGATAAAAAAGCATACCACGAAAAACACTTTGCTGAAGAACTCCAGCAGGCTTATGAACTGGGCAAACAATTAGTTCTGGAAGGGAGTTCTGCCAGCTATTAATCACTTTAAAGGGGCTGTCGCACGTGCGACGGCCTCTTTTTTTGCTTATACCAATTTATCCTAATTTCGCCAGAAGACTCCTTCCTCTTAGGTAGGGGGCATCAATGGCGATGGATTTCGCAGGTTCGATGCCTGCGAAATCCACCCTATGTCTTTTC
>OGIT01000523.1_pt1 | contig 16381 bp, 14 predicted proteins | sample 1571881 | NCBI WGS metagenome assembly OGIT01 (sample SAMEA2582101, study PRJEB24529) | metagenome | biome: Human gut stool | place: China | collected 2011 | reverse complement strand
ATCCTGGGCATAACAGCCGCATGAAAATACCGGCCAGTTCTGGGACAGCACCTGGGGCGTATCCCTGTGCCACCCGTTCACCACGGCGCCGGACGCCTTCCTGGTTCTGGCCGTTGCAGTCAGAAGCTCCCCCCAGTAGGCGCACCGTTTGGTTCCGCCCGCAGCAATATATATCTCATTTTCCTTCAGCTGGTCCAGCGCCTCCGTCAGAAGCCCAAAGGGCTTTTTCTGCGGTCCGTACACATCTGTCATCAGCACGGTCATGGCCTTTCCCGCCAGCTTCATATCCTCGCGCAGAGGCCGGATATCCTGGGGCAGAAACTGGTGATAATATCCCAGTTCGTCCAGTATGTCGCCCACCACGGGTGTATAGAGCTTCTCCCTCATCAGGGCGAATTTTTCATTTTCATCATTCCACAATTTCATGACATTACCTCCTCTGCTAATAACCGAAGCTTAAAGCCCCGCCGTCCACGGCGAAATCCTGTCCGGTTATATACTCTGATTCATCTGACACCAGGAACTTGACCATGGCGCCGATATCCCTGGGATTGCCAAAACAGTGCACCGGCATTCTGGCCAGTATTTTCTGTTTTCTCTCTTCGTCCATGACCTTGCGGCTCATCTCCGAGGGAAACCATCCGGGTGCAACCGAGTTTACATTGATACCGTCCTGAGCCCATTCCACCGCCAGCCCCCTTGTCATGGACAGCACTGCTCCTTTGCTGGTACAGTAGGGCACCACCTCCGAAAACCCCAGATGGGCTGCCATGGAAGTGATGTTCACGATTCTGCCCCTGTGGGAAGACTGTCTTAAATAGGGATAGCACAAGGTGCACAGCTTAAACACACTGCTTACGTTTACCTGGAGCACCTTCTCAAAATCTGCGTCCGAAACATCCTGCGCCAGGCTCTTTACCGTGATTCCCGCGTTGTTTACCAGAAAATCAATGCCGTGTTCACGGCCGATTCTCTCTGTTAGTTCCCCCATCTCCTTATAATCGCTTACATCCGCCGCCAGATGAATCACATTTTCATGGCTGGTCTCCCCTTCCAGCTTCGGCCTGCCGCTCCGGCTGACAGCATACACCACTGCCCCTGCCTCAGCCAGAACATTGGCCGCGGCAAATCCAAGTCCGCTGGATCCGCCCGTAATAATTCCCGTCTTACCCGCCAATTCCATCATTCCAACACCTCCATCTGATGGGAAACACAATTTCGTTCAATCAGCTCCCAGTCCAGTTCTCCGCCGATTCCCGGCTTGTCAGGAACTGTAATTATCCCTTTCTCATCAATAGGAAGAAGTCCCTTCATGGGGAACATGAAATCCTCTTCCGGCACAAAATACTCAAAATATCTGCAATTGCGTATGGCGCAGGAAACGTGAAGGTTTACCAGGTCCATGTAATTCATGGTCGTGGTATGAATCTCGCACTGCATTCCGAAGCTTTCTGCCAGGTGGGCTATTTTCAAAGTTCCCGTAACCCCGCATTTCCATGACACATCGGCCCTGACAATATCCGCCGCCTTCTGGTTGATGACCTGCGCCACCCCCCAGTGACATCCCCTGGTAGTCTCCGTGGCGGCAATGGGAATATCCAGGGCGGCACACAGCTGGGTATATTTGTTCAGTTCAAAATCCCGGAAGGGTTCCTCCAGCCATTCATACCCCAGCTTCTCCAGGTGCCTTCCCACCCTGACTGCTTCTTCCAGTGTATATTCCGCCACAGGGTCGCTCATGAGCTTCATATCCGGTCCCACTGCCTTGCGTATATTCTCGTGGATTTCCATATCCAGCTCCCAGGGACCGGAGGGATGGGCTTTATAACAGTTGATTCCCCTGGATTTGTAATAGAGGGCCTCCCGCACATACTCCTGCGGGTCCTCATGGAACAGCCCGCTGGCATATACAGGCAGAGACCGGCGGTAGGCGCCTATGTATTGATAGAGCGGAAGTCCTGCTGCCTTGGCGCATATATCCCACAGAGCCACATCCACCGGGCCCGGCAGATATACAGGAAAAAAGGTCAGGTGCCTGTCAATGTTCCACAGCTCATGCCATATTTTTTCCCTGTCATAAGGGGATGCACCCAGAACCACCGGAGCAATATTATCGTGCAGATAGCTTTCCGTCACCCGGCCTGACCGCGCTGCCAGGGCTGTTGCGATTCCCTGGTATCCGTTATCCGTAGTCAGCTTAAGCACCACCACATCCCAATCCATACTGCTCTTGCCCTTGCGTTTTTCATCAAACAGGCACTTATTTCGTTTAACCCACCAGGTTTCAAATTTTACGATTTTCATAAGCTGTCTCCTATCCTTTCACTGCTCCTGCCATGATTCCCTTGATAAAATATTTCTGCATGGACAAAAAGATTGCCAGCACAGGAATCAGGGACAGGATAATGGTTGCTGTCAGGGTACCGTACTGCCACGAAGCAGCCTCATCCCGCAGGAAGGTGATGCCTACTGCAAGGGTCTGGGATTTTGCCGTGGTGCACAGGGTTCTGGCGTATGTAAACTCACCCCACACTGAGATAAATGTCATGATGATGACCGTGGCGATTCCAGGCTTTACGATGGGCAGCATCACACGGCTGAAGGTCTGCCACTGGCCTGCTCCATCAATTCTGGCTGCTTCCATCATCTCGTTGGGAACGCCGTTAAACTGTCCTCTCATGATGAATACGGACATGGGCAGGTTGGTTGCAATGTACGGAAGTATGAGGCCAAGCCTGGTATCAATCAGGTCAAAACGCGACTGCATAATGTAAATCGGTATCAGGTATATAACATAGGGCAGGGTAATGATTAGCAGAACAAATCCAAGGAACAGGTCCCTTCCCCAATACTGAAACTTGGAAAAGGAATATCCCAGGGTGGCTGCGAAAAGCACGTTGAACAGCACGCTCCAAAAGGATACCACAACGGAATTGGAGAAATATTTAAAGAAGTTGCCCAGTTTTGTAAAAATACCCGTATAGTGGCCCAGATAGGGATTTACAGGAAGAAAGGCAAGGACTGAGGAATATATCTCTTCATCCGGCTTTAGCGAGGTGAGCATCGTCCATATGAAGGGGATAATGAAAATAAAGGATATGACGAACAGCAATATAAACACGGCTATGCTGCCGGCGTTTTTCTTAATACTCATGCCCTGTTCCTCCTTTTTCCGGTCTTTTTCCGTTTCACTTCATCCTCATCCTTTGTCCTGTTGATGTAAAGATTGATACATGACAAGATCAGGATAACCGCCCCCATAAAATAACCGATGGCAGACGCATAGCCCATCTCGTAATATTTAAACGCGTTCATCCATGTGTACTGGTATAGAACCAGGGTGGATGTGCCCGGCCCGCCGTTTGTCATGACGAAGGGCTGTTCAAACACCTTCACGGACTGGATAATGGCCCACAGGCCGCAGATTACATAGCTTTCCTTCAGATTAGGCAGAATAATCCTGAAAATCCTCTGGAATGCATTGGCCCCGTCAATCTTGGCGGATTCGATGATATCCGACGGGATTCCTGCAAGGCCTGCCATAAAGAAAATAACAAGCATTCCCATATTTTTCCATAAGCTGACAATTACGATGGAAAACATGGCCCATTTTCCTTCTCCCAGCCAGTTGTGGGCCCATGTGTCCAGGTGCAGCATTTCCCTGAGCACGCTGTTGAGAAGGCCATACTGGTTGTTTAAAATCCACTGGAAAATAATGCCGGTCAGGGAAAGCGGCACCACCATGGATACAAATACGCAGGTGCGAAAGATTCCCGATCCCCTGACGCCCTTGTCTAAAAGCATGGCGATTATCAGGGAAATAATCATGATGGACGGGAAAAACAGCAGTGAAAATACCACGGTATTTCTCAGGGAATCCATAAAGTATGCATCGGAAAACATCTTTGCAAAGTTGGAAAGACCTGCGAATACCGGCTTCTTGTCAAAGGCAAAATTGTAATTGGTAAAGCTCAGGTAAAGCGAGCGTAACAGCGGATACCCCATGTAAACAGCCACAAATATAACCCCCGGAGCTGCAAAGGCATAGCCGGGTATCATCTTTTTCAGCTGCACGCCCACACTTTTTTTATTCCCCATATTCCACCTCATCCTATTTCTATGATGCCGGCAGGAAAACCGGCCAATGTAAAGACTGTCATTGAACCGGCCCTGCCTGCTGGTTTTATTTGTTCATACCTGTACTCAGGTCAATGGTGGTCATGAACTTACTCATATTGGCTGAAAACTCATCTACCGTGGAAGCGCCTGACAGCATCTTCTGAAGCTCTATCTGCATGTTGGTATCCAGCTTTGTGTAGTCCTTGTACAGAGGAGGCGTCGTTGCTTTTTCTGTAAAGTCAAGGACAGTTGGCCAATATGGATTATCCAGTTTCTCGTAATGGGCCTTCATGGGTGACATCTTGCCGTAGGAATTCATGGAATCAGTCTGGAACTGTTCCTGCAAAAGCTTATCCTTGATGAACTTAATGGCCAGCTCCTGGTTTTCAGATGCCTTGGGAATAACGGCGCCATGTATGTAGGAAACAGAACCATGGGTGTCTGTGCCCGGTATGGGCATAACGCCTACATTCTCTGCCCCCAGAAGCTCCCCTGCCTCAATCCATCTGGATGCCGGGGCAATGTGCATGGCTACCCTTCCGGCCTTGAAATTCGTCCTGTTTGCATCGGCATCCGCGAATACATCCGTGGTGGTATAGCCGTCCTTTACTAAATCCTGCCATACCTGGAGCATGTTTTTGACGGGACCGGCCGTGAAGTTCAGCGTATTCCCGTCTGACTCGTACAAGTTTCCGTTGGCCCCCATGACGCATGCGTCGTAGGCCTTTACCGCCATGTTGTTGCCCCAGTCAACCGCCAGTCCGGTCTGTCCGTCCTTTGTCAGGTTCTTTGCATATTCATACATCTCATTCCAGTCTGCCGGGGCAGTGATAGTCTGGTCCTCTGCCACGTAGCCGGCCTCCTGCATCATCGGTATATTTACCACGCATCCCAAGACTTCTCCCAGCAGCGGAATCATGTACTGTACCCCGTCAGCATTTCCGCTTTCCAGAAATGACCCGATGAACTTATCCTTGGTAAAATCCCCGTTAAAGAAGTTCTCGTCCGTAAACTCCACCACATAATCATTGGCAGCGTACGGAACCGTCTCAGAGCGGTCGCCGCCCAAGGCTAAATCGCAGTTTGTCTTTCCCTGGGACCACTCCAGCATGCTGGAGGTCACGTCCACATTGTCCACCTGGTTATAGACTACTTTTACACCCGGATTCTCTTCCTCAAATTCCTTTGCAATCCTCTCAAAATCATATTTCCCCATCATCCACGCCTGAACAGTCACCCGCAGGGTCTGCCCTCCCCCGGCCTCCTTTGTCCCGCTGTCTGAAGCTTCAGCTGCCCCAGTCCCCGGGTCAGTTGAGGAAGAACCGCACCCCCACAGTACGGATGATGCCATGACGGCTGCCAGTGCCAACGAATACGCCTTTTTTGTCTTCATAATAAACCTCCTGATACATTTTAGTGAAACGTTTCCCTTATCATGTTTTCATCTTACTATATTATTCTGCCGGTGTCAAGATGCGGAGGTCGACTTTATTGTTGTTTTGCATAATATTTCAATGTTTTTTTGCTATTTTATCATTTTATTAACATATACTTAACATGTTTTTATATTATCTTTTCCGCCGTCCCGTTTATCCTCTTTGCGTTTCTAAGAAGCAACGTTTCCCTTATTCCGCAAAAAACGACAAAAAAGGGGATGGGCAAAACCAGATTGGTCACCTGATTTTGCCCCATCCCCTTTTTTGATTTAGATGCAGGAAATCCATTTAAATAAACCGCCCCATCAAAACCCGGGACGGCGGATAGGTTCATTCAATTTGAGACAGATAATCACTAAAAATTTTATAATGCAGTCTTTCGTCTAATGATAACCTTGCAAGCATTTTAGAAACATGAGGGTCTTTGATTTCTTTTGATTGGGCCGCGTATGCCTGAGCCGCAAACTGTTCTGACCGGGCATTATCAGACAATATTGCAGGGAGTTCACAGCTGTAACTTACCATATTCCCGCACCAATAGGAATTGGGCCTGGATGAACGGCATTCGGGCTGGCCTCCAAGAAGGTGAATGAGCTGTCCGATTATGGAAAAGTGGTGCTGTTCAACGACGGCTATGCGTTGAATGACACGGCGTATGTTTTGATGATGATCATTGATGGTCCAGGATTGATACAGATACTGGTGTACCGTGGTCATTTCGCTGGCGGTTGAGGCTAAATCCGCCATAAGGATCTGGGCGTATTGCTGGTTCTTTTCCAGAACAGCCACGGGAGGATACCAATTTGAGTGTGCAACCGGAAAAGAATCCGGGTTTGCGCGGATATTATATTGAATATTGTTCATGGGACATTCTCCTGGGAAAAGCTGGATAGGTGGTTTTTTAATCTTTATGAGAAAGAATCCGTCTGTAGAACACCATTGAATAAATTAAATCATTTATAATTTAGCTTTTTATGCCGATATATCGTATATACCTTGTGTGCTGGTTTGGTATACTCACACAGGGCGGGGGATAAATACCGGCAAACTTGTCCAGCCATGGTTCAGGCCGGTAATTTGTTCCCATGGTTCTGCTAAAAATGACGTAAAAGGGGGAAATATGCAAACTATTTTTATAGTCAACCATGCTGTTGAGTGGGAGGGTATAATCAGCGATGAATGGCTGAGACCGGAAGGAGCAACAGAGCAGCCATACAAACAGATGATTTGCAGAATGCATAGACTGCCATGGCACCAGTCACCGGGTCATGATTACTAAGGAGAGTCGATTTATGAATTTTATGAAGAATTTAAAAATTGGTAAAAAATTAATTGTTACGTTTGGAGTTATCATTATACTTTTTTTAATTTCACTTATGGTATCAATTGTAAGTTTAAATAATTCCGGTAAAAATTTCAAGGAGTTCTATACGGTGGGTTATCCGGTTTCCAACAAGACCACGGATATGCGCCGTGCTACCCAGACAGGCTTAAAGTGTATAGCGCTCAGCATGCTTACGGATGATACTGCAGTAACAAAGAACTATATTACCCAGGCCAATGAACAATTTAATACATTGTCTCCGGCCTTCGACTATTTACGGCAGAATTTCAGAGGTGATAAGGCGGTGCTTGACCGGGCCCTGAACATTCTGGAAGAGGCAAAGCCATACCGGATAGAGATTCTTGACCTGGCAGGACAGAATAAGAATACAGAAGCGGCTGATCTTCTTTTTACTAAATACCAGCCATTAATGCAGGAATTTATGAATTTAATGAGCGAAGTTGATTCTGGTACCACTGCGATCGCGGCCGAGGACTATTCTCAGTCCGCCAAGGCCCAGACCTCTGCCCTGGTATTTCTGAGCACCATAGCTGCATTGGCTCTGGCACTGACGGTCACACTTGCCATTTATATCACAAAAGCCCTCACCAAGCCAATCAGCGAGATTGAGGAAGCGGCTAAAAAGATGTCCGCAGGAGATCTTGAGGTGTCGATCAGCTACGTTTCAGAGGATGAACTGGGCAGCCTCTCCGAGAGCATGAGGACCCTGACCCATAATTTTAAGGGGATTATACAGGATATGGGAATGGGGCTGTCGGCTCTGGGTAATGGGGATTTCAGTGTGGATTCTAAGGCCAAAGAGCTTTATGTAGGCGAATTTGCACAGCTGGCAACATCCATGTATCAGATCATTGACAAGCTTTCATCTGTATTGGGACAGATTAACCAGTCTGCGGACCAGGTGGCATCCGGCAGTGACCAGGTTGCGTCCGGTTCCCAGGCCCTTTCCCAGGGAGCCACGGAACAGGCCTCCTCAGTGGAGGAGCTGGCCGCCACGATCAATGAAATCTCCAATCAGGTGAAATCTAACGCGGAGAATGCGCACAATGTCAACAAGCTGGCAGATGATGTGGGGCTAAAGATGACGGAGAGCAACCAGCAGATGCAGACCATGATTGAAGCGATGAAGGAAATCAGCTCCTCCTCCAGCGAGATCGGAAAGATAATCAAGACAATTGAGGATATTGCCTTCCAGACCAACATACTGGCGCTCAACGCAGCGGTGGAGGCAGCCCGCGCAGGAGAAGCAGGAAAGGGCTTTGCAGTGGTTGCGGATGAGGTGCGTAATCTTGCCAGCAAGTCAGCGGAAGCATCCAAAAATACGGCGGTGCTGATAGAGAGCTCCATTCTGGCAGTGGAAAAGGGCACTAAGATTGCAGACGAGACAGCCCACACTCTGTTAGAGAGCGTAGAAGGCGCCCAGAAGGTAACCAGAACCATAGACCAGATTTCCAAGGCATCTGAGGAGCAGGCATCCTCCATCAGCCAGATAACCCAGGGGATAGACCAGATCTCCAATGTGGTGCAGACCAATTCAGCCACCGCGGAGGAATCAGCAGCAGCCAGCGAGGAGTTATCCGGTCAGGCACAGATTCTTAAGGGGTTAATCAGCCAGTTTAAGTTGAAGGATATGGGAAGCGCCCCCATGGTGATGCAGGATGTTCCAAGACAGATGGAGCCAATTCCCGCTTACCCGGACGGAAGTAAATACTAAACAGCATCTTTGACCAGGACAGGGGCAGCATTTATGAAGGAAACGCTGCCCCTGTCTTTTTGTTTTTCCGGCTTCAGCCAGTTAAGTCCGCGGTTTATGTCCGCATATACTGCATGTCCTTAATATTTTCCCAGAAGTAGTTTACGTTGCTCTTAAATATCAGTACTATTTCCACCCTGCGTACCTTTTCCGCTGGTTCCTTATCCATGAGCAGGTACTCATAAAGCATCTTGATGGCAAGATATGCCTGCTTACAAGGATCCTTGAACACCAGATTGGTAAAGGTTCCTTCCTTTAAGGCCCTCACCGTCTCATCAAATACATCGCTTGCAATGACTGGAATCCTGCCTGCCATCCCGCTTTTCTTTAATGCTCTGTACAGGACAGCGCTGCCTCTGGAAAACACGCAGCAAATCAGATCCGGGGGATTTTCCTTCAAAATATCCAGCACGTTTTTATCCAGATGGTCTAATTCATAATAGCCGTATAAATCCTCAACAGCATACTCCTTCTTCTCCTGCCGCATATATTCATGAAACCCTTTTGCCACCAGATAATGGGAATCCTTATAGGGGTCACCTGTCATCAGTAGAATGCGCCGGCCCCTGGCCAGGATATTGCAGGCCTGTTCCGCCATGAGCTGTCCTGCCGCGTAATAATCTCCCACCACGGTTCCCAAATGGCCGCACCGGTCCTGGTCTTCGGTCACAAAAACCACTGGCAGACCTTTATCTGCTAAGTATCTGACTGCACAGATTCCCTTTTCGTCTCCCGGCGGAACCGTCAGAAGTCCGTCTAACTCCTCCCCCGCCTTCACCTTTTCACATAATGCTTCCAGTGTCCGGGAAAGTTCTCCCTTTTCATAGGCCAGCTCCTGAATCTCCAGGTTAAATTCGCTCTGTTCCGCCAGATACATCCTGTATCCCTGCCATATATAGCTGTAGAAATACTTGCTGTCCTGATCCAGTTTGGGCAGGCATACTGCAATTTTCATATTTTTCCGTTTCAGCATGGATGCCATGGCGTTCAGCCTGTAACCATTTTTTTCCGCATAGGATACTATTTTTTTTCTGGTAGCTTCACTCACCCCGGGCTTTCCATAAATCGCTTTATGAATTGTATTAAGGGACACATTAAAATGCTGTGCCATATCCTTCATGGTAATCTGTGATTTCATGTAGTTTTCCTCGTTTTCTCAGAAGGTCAAATTATATTTAAAACAAACCTTACGATATATCTTATACAATCCTTCGCTTTTTTTCAAGTCCGCAGGCAGCAATTCCATAGAATGCACAGAATCCGGTTTGGAGAAATCTGGTTTGGGGAAATCCGTTTTATTCCAGCTGCATCAGACAGCCCATGAAAAGAGGAACGTTCTGTCTGGTATCTATAATCATATAGAAAAACGGTCTGTCAAGGAAAACCTCCTTTGGTTCTTCTGTTTGAACGGCACTGCCCTCCGATACCTCAACTGCCGTCACTGCCCCTGCTTTTGTTCCTTTTTCGTCCACATCAATTTTAGTCTTGTGAATCACTTTGCTTATATAAATATTATCATTATCTGAATGGGCCATGGAGGAAAAATCCGCTTTTTGGCTGTCAAATGCATCTTTCATACCAGATTCCATCAGGGACTCGTTGAGAACCACATTGTATTCCACTGTAAATTTTGGCAATCTGACACAGACGGTTTTATTACGGGTCTGTTCAAGAAGGTCTGTAATCCCATTTTCCTTTAACCTCTCCAGGAACTCCTTCATCGTCATACCCTCATCGGGCAGGACCGCGGCAAATGCATAGGCGCCGTCCCCATACGGTTTTAGGAAGCCCCTCCCCCATGTATTTTCAAGATATACTGCTTCTGTGGAATACATGAACTCCGCGGGCTGGTGTTCCCCGTTTTCCGCGTTAAATGTTCCTTTATGTATCTGGTTCTTTTTATAGATATCCCTCCATTCCCCGTCAAAGGACAGCGCATTGACCAAATACATAACCGCGTCCCGGGGCGGCGCCTCTTCCAGCAGTTTCTGAATCATGCCGTTGGTTTCCTTCTTTACCCAGCTGTTGATGTCATCCTTTGTGCCCGCGTCAAAGGGAGCCTCAAATATAGATGCATCGTAATAATTCCGGCTGGTTTTAAGAAAATCCTCATTTATAGCCAGGCTGTCCCTGTCCCTGAACCATATGGAATTTGCTATATTGACCTGGCAGGCCTCGCTGTTGGGCATATAATCTGTATATGCCTTCAGATAATCATTCAGGGCAGCCGTATCCGTATGCATCATCTGCTCCATCTGCGCCCGCGTGCTGCCCTCCGCTCCATTTGCAGTCATTCCCAGGGCGGAGACAATGGAAAGAGGCGAAATCAGACAATTGTCATGGGACAGGTTTTCACTCAGAAGTTCCAGAGAAAATTCCGTAAGTTCCTTCCGTGGATTTACAGATTCATAGGATGGCTCCATAATATCCACTGTCTCCACTTCTTCCTTGGGTATATTCCGGGTAAGATCCTGGGTGCCCTTATGAAGGCCATTTAAAGCACACCCGGATGTGAGCGCAGATAAAAATATGGCTGTCAGAAGCAGCCCAGCTCCCAGATACTTCCTTTTCCTTTTCGTTATCATTTGCATCAAATGTTTCATAATATTCCCCTCCCTGCCGCGGATATGCGGAAACCTTATGATTACTTTACCATATCCTTCCACGTATTACTTTAATCCCTGCTTACGGTTCTATGTTTTTTCTCTGAAGGCCGCAGAAAATGCTGCGTACAGGCTGCAAATGCTCTCTTAATATACTTCATACTTTTTTTATAATTTTATTAGCACTCACCTCTTGACAGTGCTAACAATCGTGCTATAATACAAGCATAAAGCAAATGAAACCAAACAGTTCTATGAGCGAGGAGGATATAACGATGATGTTAATACCAAGAAGAAACTACGGACTTAATTTATTTGATGACTTTTTCAATGACCCATTCTTTACCAGCGCCTCCGAAAAGGGTGAGGACGCCAAGAAGCTTCCGGTGATGCGTACCGACATCATGGAGAAGGATGGAAACTATATTTTAGAGATTGAACTTCCCGGATTCAAGAAGGAGGATATCAGGGCAGAGCTTAAGGACGGATATCTGACTGTCAGCGCTGATATAACCAAGTCCAGCGAGGGCAAGGATGACAAGGGCACCCTGATTCACAAGGAGCGCTATACCAGTTCATGTAAGAGAACCTTCTTTGTGGGCGAGCAGATTCGCCAGGAAGATATCAAGGCTGGTTTTGAAAACGGCATACTGAGGCTTCAGGTGCCAAAGGATGCGCCCAAGGTGGAGGAGACACCCAAGTATATTGATATTCTGTAATCATCATTGAATGCCCAACTCCTTTTATATATATTATCCTTAATAACGGACACAGCCGTGAATCCCCCATCCCGGCTGTGTCCTTTTTGATTCTTTTATATTCTTTTATATTCTTTCTTTCATCCTATGCTTTCCACAAAAGCCGGTCCTCCTTGATGGTTGCCAGCACCCTGATATTTCGTATCTCATCTGCCCCTGTTTCCAGAGGATTCTGTTCCAGCACCACAAAATCCGCCTTTTTCCCGGGCGTGACGGTTCCCTTCTCATTTTCTTCAAAATACTGGTATGCCCCGTTGACCGTCACTGCCTTAAGCGCATCCCACATCGGAATGCGCTCCTCCGGTCCCAGCACCTTACCCTCCCTGGAACGCCGGTTTACAGCGCACCACAGAGTCTCCATCATGTCCGGCATAATAACCGGGCTGTCCTGGTGCAGGGTGAAACAGATGCCCTCCTTCAGGGCCGATGCAGCCGGGCTGATGCGTCCCGCCCTCTCCTGACCAAAATTGCGTACGTGGATATCCCCCCAGTGGTATACATGGGCCAGGAAAAAGGAGGGAATGATTCCCAGTTTCTTTACCCGTTCCAGCTGATCCAGTCCCAGAAGCTGGGCATGAATCATTACCGGCCGGATATCGCCCCTGTAAAAACCAGGCTTCCTGCTGTTCCCGCTCCCCAGTTCCCTGTAAACTGTCTCCAGCATATCCATATACTGCTCTGCCGCCCTGTCACCGTTGCAATGGGCCAGAAGCTGCATATCTTCCAGCTCTGCCTTTAAAATATTTTCCTTTACCTGGCTGTCCTCCAGGGTATTATAACCGCAATAATCCTCTTTTGATGCCCGGGTCCGGGGAAATGCATCCGCCTGTGCCTTTTCCTCCATATCCGGTGTTTCCGGCAGATAGGGCGTTCGCATCCATGCCGTCCCTGGGGCGATCCGTCCAGGAACATTTTGTCCCCGCCTATCTTCATATGCCCCTTATAGTTCTTTATATGGCTTTCAAATGCCGTCCGTGCAGCATCGCTGTCCCGTATATCCATAAAGGAAATTAAATCCAGCTTTAAAAGCCCTGATTTCAGCAGCATCTGGTACAGCGGCACCAGCTGGCTTGCCATCAGTCCCTCCTGGACCGTGGTGATTCCATAGGAAGCATAGAGCTCCTGGGCGCGGCCGTAGGCAGTCAGGAAATCTTCTGCCGACGGCATGGGGATGCGTCCCTGGAAGCCTAAGAATGCATTTTCCTCCATATATCCGGTGGGCAGCCCGCCCTCCATTTCTATGACGCCTCCCTGAGGCGCCTGTGTCTGTCCGGTCACACCCAGAAGGTTGAGGGCCATGGTGTTAAACACCCCCATGTGGCCTGACTGGTGTTTCAGTATCAATGGATTCTGAGGCGCTGCCTGGTCCAGGACCTTCCTGCGGGGATGGCTGTGTTCCTTCAGGCGGTTGTGGTCATATCCGGACGCAGTGACCCATTTTCCCTCCGGAATCTTCTTATCTTCAATGTATTGCCGGATGCATGTTATCATGTCCTCAAAACTGCCCGCCCCGCCCAGGTCCACTTCCATTGTGTGGCTGGCGCAGGCCGTAAAATGGCTGTGGGAATCTATAAAGCCCGGCATCATCACCCTTCCCTGCAAATCCAGCCTGCGGGCCTTATCCCCTGCTCTTTCCTTTACCTTTTCCCATGTTCCTGTCTCCAGGATTCTTCCGTCTTCTGTCAGCACGGCTTCCACCTGGGGGCACCTGTCCTCCATGGTAAGAATGGTGCCGTTATAGTAAACCGTCTGCGCCATGTCCTGTCCTCCTGTTCTATGAATTGACTTTCCCTGTTTTTCTTAGTATAGTACCTATATTATCACTGGTACAGCGTATCGCAGGTCCTTGTGCACACGGCGCCCGCTATCCGCAGTACTAAAAGTATGCACATAAAAGGAGTTTCTTATGATATGCAGGTGTATTACATGGATTAAAAAGCACCCTGTCCTCTCACTCTTTTTCCTGATACTGATGTATCTGGTGATTGGAGCCACAGCTCCCTTCTATCACTATAAGCCAATTTCCCAGGAAACACAAGATACGGTGTCGGCTGAGAACTTCTATCAGGAGGGAGACAGCCGTGACCGCGCCATGATACTGGAAACCAATCAGAGCGCCTGGGATGAACGGATGCGCCTCATGAACCTGGCCAGGGAACGGATTATACTGTCCACCTTTGATTTCAGGGATGGTGAGAGCCCCAGGGATCTGATGGCAGTCATGCTCCACAAGGCGGACCAGGGAGTCAGCATAAAGATACTGGTGGACGGGTTCTCCGGCCTGGTGCGCATGGAGCCCAGCAAGCTTTTTTATGCCCTCTCCAGCCATCCAAACATTGAAATCAAGATTTACAACAAAATGAATCCCCTGCTTCCGTGGAAAACCCAGGGAAGGATGCACGACAAGTATGTGATTGTGGATGACTATGGATATATACTGGGCGGCCGGAATACCTTTGATTATTTCATCGGTTCCTATCCCACGGATTCCAGAAGCCATGACCGCGAAGTCCTGGTCTACAATACAGCCCACGGCACAGACAGGGGAAAGGACAGCTCTCTGTATCAGGTGGAAGATTACTTTGAGCAGGTATGGAATCTGGATGTGTCCTCCCTGTTCCATGACAGCGAAAAGACCGGTGACAGGACCTCTGTCCGGAACGCGGCGGCCAGGCTGAGGGAGCGGTATAAGGGCCTGGCTATCCAATATCCGGATCTGTTTGACAGTGAGGAGGATTCTGCCGGCTGCACCGCCGCGCCCGGCCAGCCCGGCTGTCCGGCCCTGCCCATGGATTCAAGTATCAACGATGACAATTCCCCCGCCGCCCCGGATATCCCGGACGCCCCGGATACCGCTCTCCCCCTGTTCCCGGCCTTATCCCTGACCGCCAATCAGTCAAAGGCCCTGGAGTATTACGGTTCCAACACGGTTCCCACGGGGAAAATCACCCTGGTGTCCACCCCCACCGGCATCTACGGAAAGGAACCTGTGGTCTTTCACACCATGTCTGTTCTTATGAAGGACGCAAAAAGGAGTGTGCTGATCCACACTCCCTATGCTGTATTCAATGACTATATGTACGATACCATGAAGGAAATCACGGAACGGGTGCCGGTGACCATGATGATTAATTCCGTAGAAAACGGCGACAATTTTTTTGCCTCCAGCGATTATCCCATGCACAGGGACGCATTTGTGGATACGGGCATGGAGATTCTGGAATATGACGGCGGTCTCTCTTATCATGGCAAATCCCTTGTCATTGACGATGAGCTGTGCGCCGTGGGGTCCTATAATTTCGATTTGCGCAGCACCTATCTGGACACAGAGCTTATGCTGGTCATCCAGAGCCCGGAGCTGACAGCCCAGCTGGAAGAATACATGGTCTCCTACCAGAAGGACTGCCGCCGTCTCCTGGCGGACGGAACATATGAAATACCGGAACATCTGACCATTGCAGATGTCCCGGCGTATAAAAGGGCGGCCTGGAAGGTGGTGGGCTTTGTGATGCAGCCCTTCCGCTTCCTTATATAACCTTTTTATCCCTCCATTTTCCTGTGAGGTAACGGCTGAAGGATATGACATAATTGGCAATCCAGCCCATGGGGACCGCGTACCACACGGCTGCCACGCCCCATATGGGAGCAAAATGGAAGGCTGCGTAGACACGTATGGTCAGATTCACCAGATTGGCAATGGTAAATACCAGTACATCCCCGGAGCCTCGCAGAACTCCGTCCGTACACGCCTTCATACCGATGAACACAAAGAAGTAGGCGATAAAGGACAGGTATCCCGTCCCCGCCCCATAGGCTTCCCGGCTCATGCCGTCTCCCAGGAAGGAGGTTATGATTGGGCCGTTAAGAAGCACCACTATCACGGCTATGATGACAGAGAAACCGGCCACAATGCCATAGCTGGCCCTGTACCCCTCCTTCACCCGCTCCATCTTCCCGGCGCCGATGTTCTGGGCCGTGAAGGTGGCTACGGCGTTGCCTGTTGCAATCATGGGCACCACGCAGATGGACTCAATTCTGCTTCCCGCTGAGTAACCGGCCAGGGCAGCGGAGCCAAACCCATTGACCACGGACTGGACCAGCAGCATTCCGATGGATACAATGGACTGCTGGAGAATGGACGGCACCGCGATTCTGGTCCCTGCCTTTAACATGCTGCTGTCGTAGAGCCTGAAACCATCCCCGTCCTCCTGCTCATATCCCCTTAATTTTTTCATCAGGATGCCGAAGGATATCAGGGCGGATATTCCCTGGGCCATGACAGTGGCAATGGCCACACCGTCCACCCCCATCCCCAGCCATGTGACAGATATAATGTCCAGAACCACGTTCAGGATGGATGAAAATAT
>OGIT01000516.1_pt1 | contig 16638 bp, 21 predicted proteins | sample 1571881 | NCBI WGS metagenome assembly OGIT01 (sample SAMEA2582101, study PRJEB24529) | metagenome | biome: Human gut stool | place: China | collected 2011 | reverse complement strand
ACGGCGACCACCGAGATCTACACTCTTTCCCTACACGACGCTCTTCCGATCTAACACAGAATCATCAGCCGGATTCTTATCCTCAGCCACATATCCCATCACAGTGTCCTTCCATTCCCCGTTTATGTATAATTGATATTCCATTCTCAATGCCTCCTATCTCATCTTCAGCAAGGCTTTAATAGCTTTCCCGCTGTGGGAAGCCTCAAAGGCCTCATTAATCTCATCAAATTCAAACACGCGAATCAATTTGTCAAAGGGGAACTTTCCCTGCCTGTAGTATGAAATCAACTGAGGAATAAACAGTTTGGGATTTGAATCCCCTTCCACAATGCCTATAAGTGACTTTCCCTCGCCCATCAGCTCCTCCTGGACCTGTATGGTCAGCTCTCCCGTCACTCCCAATACCACGGCCGTCCCCAGGAATTTCACACAGGCCAGTGCCTTTTTCACAAAGTCAGGTACGCCGCTGGTATCAATAGCATAATCCGCTCCGCCTTCCGTAATTTTCTTGATTTCACTTACAATACAGTCACATTTTTTCCGGTTGATGGTATGGGTGGCTCCCAGTTCTTTTGCCAGGACAAGGCTCTCTTCATTTCCGCCCACTGCAATGATATTTTTACAGGGACACAGATGGGCTGCCATGATGGCACTCATGCCAACTGTACCGCAGCCAAACACCACCAGGCTTGATCCGGCCGTGGGTTTGAGCCGGTTCAGGACAGCGCCCGCTCCTGTCTGGATTCCGCATCCCAATGGTCCCAGGATATCCAGTTCCAAATCCTCATCCACTTTAATGATGCTGTTCTTATGGACAACGGAATAGGTTGCAAAGGAGGATTGTCCGAAAAAGGAAGAAATTTCCCGGCCATCCTTGGACAGACGCTTGGTGCCGTCGCTCATGACACCGCCAAAATTAATGGCATTAAAATTCTCACAGGCATAGGGCCTGCCCGCCAGACAGTTCTTACAATGTCCGCAGTATCCGAAGGAAAATACCACATGATCCCCCTTCTGAAACTCCGTCACTCCCTCTCCCACCTTCTCAACAATACCGCATCCCTCATGGCCCAAGACGGCCGGGAGCGGTACCGGAATCATCTGATGCTGTGCCACCTCATCCGTGTGGCATACACCGCTGGCCGCTATCTTTACCATCACTTCCCCCTCACGGGGATCCTGCAGGTCCAATTCCTCAAACTGGAAGGGCTTACCTTTCTCTCTCACAACTGCTGCTGTTATCTTCATCTGTTAAACCTCCCTTTCTCTGATTTATTGTACCATCATATCACTAATCGCGATAACTTAGAACAATAGTTTGTATTTTAACATGTTTACTAATATTTTAACGATAATTCAAAATATTTTTTACAATTTCTGACTTTATTCGACTATAGTCATACATTTATTTACATTCAGGTAATTCATCTGTCCGGCAGGATATCACACAGCCAGCAGGAGTTCGGCCATAAAACAGCTTAATACGAAAATATATTTTCTGAAAAGCAAAAAAACCAGACGTCAACAGCCTGGCCATTATATCTCTAAACCTGGTATATTCGGATTTTCTACCATGCCTCAGGCGGATCCGTTACCTGGCTTTTACTGTACTCGAATATTACCTTGTTAAAATCCTTCCCCCGGTCCAGATTATATTTACTGTAATAGAGCCACACAGTCAGTTTGTCGGGTGTTCCATTCATCGCATTATGCTGGGAAACAATACCCTGAACCTCCTGGTCAATCCGCCAGGGTTTATATACAATGACAAACAGGTCCGTTTCTCTGACATTCAAACCGCTATATGAGAATACCTTATAGATTCTGTAATCAGGCAGCCGAATATAACAGGCCGCCAGGAGCAATACCATAAACAGGCCTGCGGCGGCCATATATTTCCATATTTTTCTCATTTCTCCCCCTCCATTACTTATAGAACGGAGAAGTGTATAATAATTCCCTTTGTTCGGTCCGTATGCTTGTATTTTTTGATTTATTTCCGACACTTATAATATCAGGAGAACTATTACGATAAAGCAATACACAATATGAAATACGGCCCGAAGCAGTTTACAATTTTGTTCTCATACAGTAGGGCTTTATGGTACATTTTATCGTTTATTTTTTCTGTTTAATTTTACTGTTCAGGATTTTACTGTTCATTACAAGAATTGCTTGCCATCCTCCCTGCCTATATGATATAATTAATCTCGTTGGAGACATAGCTCAGCTGGGAGAGCATCTGCTTGACGTGTAGAGGGTCGCAGGTTCGAGTCCTGTTGTCTCCACTGGATATTTGTGCCGGAACCTTTGTTTTTACAGGGTCTTGGCACATTTTTTATTATTCTGAATACAATTGCTCAAAAAGGGACTAAACCGATTGGCCTAATCCCTTCTCTGCAAGCAGTTTTTCAATTACTATCATTCTCTTCCCCGTTCCAGATTCCGTTCCTATCCACCTACCATCCCTCAGTTCCCAGGCCATACGTTCATAGGTACTGCCATCATGCTGGTTAAAATATCTCTCTTTCCATATCCGTAATCTCAGCTTCCGTACTCTCTTCTATAAAATACCGTATCTCCTCCATCACACTGTCGGCTTGGGCGCTATGCGGTACGATAGCAGCCACACCAATGACAATGGTCTGGTGTATATCCTGCTCTCCCACCTCTGCCACAGCCACGTTAAATTTGTTCCGCATTTTAGACAGCAGGCTTTTAACAACCATGCGTTTTTCTTTCAGCGAATGAACCCAGGGCGCATGGAGCTTGATTTTTAATGATAATATCATCATTTCGTCCACCTCGTAATCAAATACACTACGTTACAATTTCTCATCTTTTAATTATGTCACTTCCATCCACTTTGTCGTGGATAATTCCAGAATGACCTTACTTATAAATATCCAATCCCTTCATATTTATAAACAAACTCCTCTCTGCCACTTATCCACAGCCATAATACCACTATATATAGATAAACACAATATCAATCCTGATTATCTTGTGTTTTCAGTGGATAATGTGGATAAGTATGTTGATAACCGGTGGATTGAATGTGGATGCAAACCGTTTTCTTTTTATAATTCCTTTTTATGGTACCCTTTTACGGTTCCTCCATCCATATTTCATTTGCCGCTGTTTTATTTACCATTTTATTTGTGTCCCCAAAATATTGCCCCATGATTTATAATGTAGTATGATTAGGATATATTATCTAGTAAACTGACCTATCAATCACACCACAGGAGGTATTAAAATGAAATTCTTCACCAAGGCACTCATCATCCTGGCGGTTATTCTCCTTATATTGGCATTGGGCGACAGCATATTCAACGGTCTTTTCAGCAATGACGGTTATCGCCCCGTAACCCAGCAAATGAAAGAGATCATGACAGGAACCGATTAGGTTCCTTTTTGATATCCTGTGGCTGATATTCACAATTTTCTTACAAATCGTTCATATTTTCGCTACAGGATGCTCATAGGATGCTCATATTTAGCCCATATACTATATCTTGTAAGTTGATATTGCTAATCAGACTTTTTTTCATAATACAGCCGGCAGGAGAAATCCTGACCGGCTCCTCCCTTTTTTAAGGCTGTTTGACCTCTACTCTTCCTCCCACACCTTGTCCATCCGCGGATGAGGGCTCCAGATTCAAACAATATCTGACGCCTCCCCCAATTTATATCTGACAAAAATAAAAATACTCCACCTCATTGATAATAATACTCATATTTGGGTTATCCAGCAAACTTCTTGTCCTGTTTATAACATTTATGAGCGACTTCTTATAGGTTCCGCTATCAGCCACCTCCACCGGGTTCCTGACAGCAAAGACACAATGCCCTACTTTCCCCAGTTGGCAGCCGCGTATCTCACCGCATATCAAGCTGTGCGTTGTCACTGTCCCGGTGACATAGACTCCTGTGGAGCCGTACTCCTCGTCCGCAGCCATTTCCCAGCATCTTCCCACAAAGTCGTCTGTGTAATATTTTGTATCAATCCCAAAAAATGTGATAATATACTGCTCTGTTGTCATATTAATACCCGCAGCCTTTTACAATATCTTATTCAGACATAGCGCATTCATTGCAGGTCCACATATCTTAAAACAGATTCAGAACAGTGATACCCCATGGATTCCCCCTTCTATTCCTCCCTGCCTATCTGCTTTATGATTTGATTGACATACGTGCTCAGCCCTGCCAGCAGGATTCCCTGGGTTATGGCGGTAAATATTGCCATGAAAATTTCCTGCCCAGACCGGCATGTACTTGTGGCAAGCACATAAATCCCGCATATGACAATTCCCAGGCCGCCGTTGATTAAGGGGATATATCTGTCCTTCACCGCCTCACTCTGCTTAATCCACATGCCCACAAAATACAGCACAAGAGCCACCACAATTAGCTCCGGCTTTACATAATCCGTTATCTGCATACACACTTTCCTCCTGTTACTTGTCTTACTATCAGTATATTAAGCTGAACAGGTTTTGACAGTCCCAAGCCCAAAAAAGAGAAGCCCTACGGCTCCTCTTCCATTTTCCCATAAACCTCAGTGTCTGCTTTCTGTCTCAGTGTGTTAGGCCCCAGATACTCGCCATCGTGCCATCTGGGATTGAATGTCTCTACATTCTTTGCCTGCTCTTCCAGTTCTTTTGTGGATTTCTGCTCTCCCTGTTTCATTTTCATCACCTCTGGGATAGTATGTACCATGACAGTGGGAAACATGTATCAGATATGCAGTATCAAAAATCTCCGCCCCGGCAAAGCCCCTGTGTCTAAAAAATCAGCCCCGGCACGCCACTGGCGCCGGAGCTGATTTAAAAAGGGGAGGATAAGTATTAATTATTTTCTCTTTCGTGTATACTCCTATTATGGCCCCATCCCAAAGAATTATACACACCCGATACATTTTTTTAATTTATTTTCCTCTCCCCTGTTTTTCCCGCCATTCCCGCTCTCCTGCCGTCTGTTTTATTCCGCTCTGGCTCTACAGTATTATCATCAGTGTCCCGGTCATCAGCACCGTGCTGATGACGACGGATATAGAGTTTACCGCGCTTGCCAGTCCCACATCCGCCCCCAGGTTTCCTGTAAATGCAGGTGCGGCAGAGGACATGGGGCTGAGGGCAAGTATGGTCAGAGCCTGCCTGTATTCTATCCCAAAGGGCAGCAGGAAATAAAAGACCAGTGCCAGTACAATGGCCAGTGAATACCGGGCCGCAAGTATCTTCACGATTTTACCCGGCTGGCTGCTGTCCCCGTTCAGCTTAAATCCCACCCCAATCATAAGCATGGCCATAAATGCATTTGCATTTCCAATCACTCCGGTAAATGAGGTAATGGGGGCCGGCAGTCCCACATGGAGAAGCGACAGCACGGTCATAATCAGATATGCGTCAAAAGGAATGGATTTGAGCAGCGTCTTTATAACCGGAAACATGCTGAACCTGGCGTTCTTCTCCTTTGTCGCCACCGCCGCGCTGTAGGCCCCACCCAGACAGATAAACGCGTTTCCGGTATCAAACAGGCTGGTTGCCACCACACCAACAGGACCCAGGAAGCTCTGGGCAAAGGGCATGGTAAAATTACCTATATTGTATCCTGGCAAATTCAGTATATTGAATGCCCGCTCTTCCCGATCTTTTCCGATACTCATAAAAAAGGCCACGGCGATATACAAAATGCCGCCTGCAAACCCCAGCAGTGTCACCACCAGCATGGACGGCTTCAGGTCGATCCCTGAAAAATTAGATATAATCGCCGCGGGAAGGGTTATTTTAAGTACGATTTTCGATAAGACATAAAAATCTTCCTCCTTAAAAAAGCCTGCTCTTCTCAGCAGATTTCCCATTATTATGACAGCCACAAAAGAACCGGCCTTCATCAACACTTCTGCCATTTTATCATTTCTCCCATCCGTTTTCTCTTCCCGCCCCGGCTTTTGATTTAAACCTTTTGTTTTAAACCTTCATTTCGCAAATCCTGGTAATCGCAAGTCCCTGTTATAATATCAAAAACAACGGCAGACTGCAATAACAAAACAATATGAGGCAGGCAAATCCCCAGGAATCCCAGAACAGCTCCAGTACATCTCCGGTACACCCCCAGTATAATCCAAGTACATCTCCAGTACAGCCGGAGGACAGAAAGAAAGACCGGACGCCCAACCTGGCGCCGGTCTCTCCAATCCCTTTATGAAACAGCACACATGCTCACATGTGTCCCGGTCCTCTGTCTCCTTTAAAGGGCAGCTTTGTACTCCGGATTCCCGTACCGCCTATACATATCCCAGCAGTCCCGGCAGCCACATGGACAGAATCGGAACATAGGATACAAGCAGCAGTACAACAAATATGGCCGCAAAATACAGCAGCAGGGGTTTAATTACATTTTCAATCTTGGTCTTACCCACCTTTACACCTACAAACAGCGTCGTTCCTACCGGAGGCGTGATGGTTCCGATACACAGGTTGAATATCATCATAATACCGAAATGTACAGTATTCATACCCAGGGCCTGGCAGATTGGCAGGAAGATAGGTGTGAAGATAAGACAGGCCGGCGTCATGTCCATAAATGTACCGATAATCAGCAGGAGGATATTGATGATAAAAAGAATCACATACCGGTTGTTGCTGATACCCAACATTGCCTCTGATACGGCTGTGGGGATTCCGGTAAAGGCCATAACCCAGCTCATGATGCTGGACACGCCAATCAGGAAAATAATGATGCCTGTCATCTCCGCGCTGTCCAGGAAGATCTTAGGCAGCTCAGAGAACTTTATGGACTTATAAAAGAACAGGGAAAGAATCAGGCTGTACACCACCGCCACCACGCTTCCCTCAGTTGCGGTAAAAATACCGCTGATAATGCCGCCGATAACAATGACAATCATCAGCAGACAGGGAATGGCCTGGAAGAACACCTTTACCTTTTCACTGTTGGAATATTTCTTTGTGCTGCGGTACCCTTTCTTCTTGGCAAAATAGAAGATAACCGCCATACAGGCAAGGCCCCAGAGGATGCCCGGAATGTATCCCGCCATGAACAGGGCTGCCACCGAGGTGCCGCCGCTGACCAGGGAGTAGGTAATCATTACATTGCTGGGAGGAATCAGAAGGCCGGTTGGCGCCGTGGCAATATTAGCAGCAGCAGAGAAATCCCTGTCATAGCCCTCCTCTTCCTCAATAGGCCCGATGATGGAACCCATGGCGGAGGCAGCTGCGGTACCGGAACCGGATATGGCGCCGAACAGCATGTTTGCCACTGCGTTTGTATGGGCCAGGGCGCCGGGAATGCTTCCTGTAAAAAGCTTTGCAAAGTTGATGAGACGGATGGCAATACCGCCCTTATTCATGATATTTCCTGCCAGGATGAAAAACGGAATGGCAAGAAGGCTGAATACGGATATGCCTGAAAAAATTCTCTGTGCCCCTGTAAGCACGGCTGCTCCCGTATTGAGTACCGGAAGAATGGCACAGATGGATGACACTGCCAGGGCTACCGCAATGGGAACCCCCGCCAAGAGCATCACTACTAAAAGCACCAAAATAATCAGTCCGCAGACTACTGCTATATTCATACTCCTGCATCCTCCTTTTTACCAAAATCCGTGTGCAGCATGTCTGCCGCGTTCATCAGACTGAACATCATGATAATAATGCCTGTCACAGGTACAATCACATAGATATATCCCATAGGCACTCTGAGGGATGCTGTGGTCTGGATCATGGTCAGCTTTGTGATGGAGATACCGCCGTAAACCATGACCACACCGGCAAAGGCAAAGGTCAGCAGGTCAATGATGACTTCCAGATATTTCTTGGCTGAACCGCTAATCTTATCCGCCAGAAATCCCATCCTCATATGGTCCCTTTTGCCGAACACATAGGCAGAAGCCAGCAGGGCCATCCATGTGAAGCTGTAGGTTAAAAGCTCCTCTGAAACAGTACTGGGCTTATTGAAGAAATAGCGGGTAACAATCTGGTAGGTCCCGATTATAGTCATCAGCATAAACAGGCAGATGATAAAAACTCCCAGAATCTGCATGATCCTGGCTCTCACTTTATGCATTGTCTCCATCCTGCTTTCCTCCCTTCGCTTTTTCGTTTATTTCCTGGATATGATTGTACAGGTCCGCAATCTTGGGATTATCCTTTAACATGGTCTCATGAAGAGGCAGCACCTTTTGTTTGAACGCATCCACGTCCACATCTATAAATTCCACGCCCATTTTATTCTGTGCAATGTCCTTGGCTTCCTCAATGCTCTTATCCCACTCCTCAAGCTCCACCTCTGTGGACAGGGCTGCAGCGTCCTTGAATACCTGGTATTCCTCAGGGCTCAAACCGTTTAAAAATTTCAGGTTGGCAACCAGCATATCCGGCACCATCTGATGCTTGTTATAGGCATAATACTTGGCAACCTCGCCGTGCTTGTTGTTGGTAAGGGCCAGCTCGTTGTTCTCCGCACCGTCGATAACGCCCTGCTGGATAGCCGTATACACCTCACCGAATCCCATGGGGGCTGCCGCTGCTCCGAAGGCATTGACCATGGCCACGCTGGCCGGGCTCTGCTGAACCCTTATCTTCTTTCCCTTTAAGTCATCAGGGGTATGAATCGGAGTCTTGGCATAAAAATTCCTGACGCCTGCATTGTACCAGGTAACCACCCTGAAACCGGCTTCGTCCGTGGACTCATAAACCTTTTCCATGTAGTCCGTATCCTGCATTACAGACTTGTACACATCCTCTGAGTCGAAAAGATAGGGCATACTGAATATTTCGTATACGCCTGCAAACGTCTCAAGATTGGCGGTTCCGGCCACAACAAAGTCAATGGCCCCTGTCTGGGTCAGCTCAATGGCCTTCTGGGCAGAACCCAGGATTTCATTGGGGAATATCTGGACCTCGTACTTGTCCCCCAGCCGTTCCTCCACATATTCCTTAAAAGCTAAAAGCCCTATATGCTCCGGATGCGTCTCTGACTGGGCATGGGATACACGGATAATCCGTTTTCCGGAAGTCACTGAGCCACAGCCTGTAAGACCTGCTGCCACAGCAGCCGCAAGGGCGGCAGCCGCCACTCTCTTTATGAATTTTCTCACTTTTTTCATTCCTTTCCCTTTATACGGCAAATTCTTTTGTTTCAATACTTCCCAGAAACCTGCGTTCCTGTTTATTCTGGACTGAAATACTGTTTCCCATACCGCAAAACGGCGGCCTTTTGCTGCCCGTTGCCCAGCTCTTTGAGAGTCCCGGCCCTTTTCTCCACAACAAAAGCCCCTTGGCTATCAACCAGAAAACGTTAAGATTTTTTGGCGCCTTCTTAACACTTTCTTAATTATATAGCCAGGGGCTTTTATTTTGTACCGTAAAAGTTTGTCATACAGGAAGAAGATTTTGTCCTCCCCCATTTTTTTCTAGTTACCTTCGCATAAATGCACAAAAACCCTGTTCTATTTTTGTGCAGTCTCACTATCCCTGTACTCGGATGGTATCATTCCGGTCATGCGCTTGAACACTTTTGCAAAATAATTGGAATCATAATACCCTACCTGCATACTCACATCCTTGACACTTATGCTCCTGTCCTTCAGCAGTTTTTTGGCCTCGTTTACCCTGAAACCGGTGAGGTAGGAGGTGAAATTCTGGTCAAAGCACTGTTTGAACAGCTTGCAGAAATAGGCGTCTGAATAATTCATCATCCTGGCAGCATCCTGCATGGATATTTCCTTCATATAATTATTCCGTATATACTCCCGAATGGTTTCCGCCACCTGGGCCAGGCGTCCGTCCCCGTCATCCCTGGGCATGGCTTCTGCATGTTCCTCCCGGCGGATATCCGGAGAAGGAACACCCGGAGAAGGAACACCCGAAACACTCAGCCGTTTATCCGTCAGCCGCATGGCCTCCTCCATGACGGCCACCAGCTCATCCTCCTCGCAGGGCTTCAGCAGATAATCCAGAGCCCGTATGACAATGGCCCTCTTGGCATAGGAAAACTCATCATAGGCTGTCAGGAAAATAATAATACAGTCCTCGTCCAGGCTGCGGATGCGTTCCGCCGCCTCCACTCCGTTCATCTCCGGCATGGATATGTCCATGACCACGATCTGGCTTTTTTCCCTTTTGAATGTCTCCAGGGCCTCTGCCCCGTTCACTGCCTCGCTGATATCCAGGCTGCCGCAAAAATGCCTCTTCAGACGCTTGGCCAGCGCCATACGTTCAATCTGTTCATCATCCGCCAGCAATACACGATACATATACCTCATCCTTTCGTCCTGTCATCAGGGTGTAAAGGCCATCTGCACGACCGTTCCCCGTCCCTCACTGCTGTATATGAAAACCTCGCCGTCCCGGTACATTCCATGGACCCTGCGGTAAATATTTCCCACGCCCACGCCGGTGGCCTTCTCCTCTCCCCTTGCCAGGGCAAGGCGTATTTCCTCCAGCCGTTCCTGCGCCATTCCCCGTCCTGTATCAGCCACCGATATCCAGAGCCGCCTTCCCTCCATCCAGGAACGGACATGTATCCTTCCCCCCTGTCCCTTGGGAGAAATGCCGTGGATAATGGCATTTTCCACCAGGGGCTGCAGGGCGAAGGAAGGCACCAGCACCTCCATGGTATCCGGCTTACAGTCAGTGTCATAGCGGATTCTCTGTCCGAACCGCATCTGCTGCAAATACATGTAGTCCTGCACCACCTTAAGCTCCCGCTCCAGGGGCATCACGGAGTCCGTGGATTTCAGGTTATAGCGGAACAGCCTGCTCAGGGCATGGATCATCTTCTCTGTGGTGTCTGCATCCTCAATCTGGGCCGTACTGGCAATCATATTCAGTGTATTGAACAGAAAGTGGGGATTTATCTGGTTTTTCAACATCTGCAGCCGCACCTCGTCCAGCTGCTTCTCCATCCTGTGCTTTTCCGTCAGGGCTTCAATATATCCCCTGGTACTGGCTTTCATGGTGCAAAAGGCCCTGACCAGGCTGGCAATCTCATCACTGCCCTGTGCACCGGTGTCCGGGCCCGCGCAATCATTTTCCCCTATCCGTCTGGAGTCCTCCGCCAGCTCTACCATGGGGCGGACAATGTTTTTCTGGACGGAACGGTTCAACCATCTGACCATCAAAAGGGCTGCCGCTCCCCACAAAATACTGACTGCCGGCACAATAATGAACAGCGGGCGCTGCATCTCATACCGCTCATTGCCCGACTGCACGGTCATCTGTTCCAGACGGCCCGCATGGGTTGCCAGATATCCCTGAACCCGGTAAATGGTATAGAGGCGGTCCAGATAGTCCGGCGCCCCTTCCTCCATCTCCAGAAACGCATCCCTGGCAGCGGCGTAATTCTCATACATATTTAAAATGGACCAGGTGACCCCATAACGGTCCCCACCGATCTCCTCATAGTCAAAGGGCAGGGACTTAAGCGCAGAGCGGGTCCTGGCGCAGGACAGCTCATATTTCTCCCTGTTTTCAGGCGACCTGTCCCCTGCGTAATACTGGAAGGAACTGCTCTCAGCATCCATGGCCGACCAGAAGGCCAGGCTCCGCGAATTGCCCATAAGCAAATCCCCGAATCCCTTCATGCCATAGCCGGCGATCAGCATGACCGCTGTTATGGACAGTATAACCACGGCGGCCGTGGAAATGGTAATCCATCTGACCTTCCGCTCCAGGGAACAGGACATCCAAATACCATGCAGTTTTCTTCCCAGCCTTCCTTCCATACAGCCTACCTCCATTGTTCATAGCTTATTCTATAATAGATTTTACCATTTTGGAAGAGACAAACCAAAAACATGGCGGAACTTTGTATTTTTCCACAGCAAAAAACGCCTGCAGCCAGTAAGACAATCTGCCTTTAACTGACACAGGCGTTCTCCTGCGGCCGCCGGCCATAAGCTGCGGACCATCACAGCAGCTGGTCCTTTTCGGAAGGCACATACACTGCAATATCCTCAATATCGCAGTCCAGTATCCTGCAAAGGTCGTTCACAGTCTTCATGGATATGTCCATGTTGTGTTTCAGCCTGTGAAGGGTACTGTCCGACACGCGGTGCTTCTTTGTAAGTGTGTACCAATTTTCCTCAGATTGCTCCAGTGTCTTCCAGAATGGTGAATAATCTATCATCTTTATCTCCTGTATACGCTCAAGCCGCCGAAGGGCTGGTTTCTTAGATAGATTAAGCATAAGTTAGATTTCACATCTTGAATATCTTCGCAATTACGAATATACTATATAAATGTAAATGCTGTTGTTTACATATCTGAAAGGCAGGACAAAACAAATGGATTATTTCACAAAAGAAGGCATTGAAAAACTTCTGGAGGATGAAGAGGTAGTCCGCCGTTTGACGGAGTTCATGGCCATGGATGGAGAAACCTTTTTCAACGAGGTGCGTTCCCATCTGTCCCCTGAGGAGCTGGAAGAATATCTGGAGGAAAATCCGGACGAGAGAATCTATCTGAAAAAGTAGGAATCCATCAGATATATCCATCAAGCAAAAGAGCGGCCTGTCAAATGACAAACCGCCCTTCTTCATTTTCTTCCTCAAAATAATCTTTATAGTCCACCTCAATGGAATGGCGCATACGCTTCATGCTGTAATAGAGGTGTTCCTTCAAGGCTTCCTCCAGCCCTTTTTCATTTTTATCCGCAATCAGGCGGAATAGATCCTCATGCTCACCGATAATGCGCATAAAATCAGTTTCCGTGATAAAGTCCAGCATCCTGAACCTGGTATAGTGGAGCTGCTGGGCCTGAAGCATCTCCCACAGCTTCTGACGCCTGACAGCCGCAAACCAGATGGAGTGCATCTGCGCGTCCATGCGGTAAAACTGCTCCGGCTCAAAGCCCGGTTCCCTGATAACAGCCTTCTGCTGCGCAATGCTGTGGCGGATGTCCTCCATGACCATGGGCGTCTGGACTTCCAGGAAATCCCTGAGCACCATGGTTTCCACAGCCACACGCATATATATCATCTGCTTGATGTTATCCAGGCTCAGAAGGGTCACATAGGTGCCGCGGTAGGGAATGGTCTCTGCAAATCCCTGCTCCTGCAAAAGCCGGAGCGCGTCACGCACCGGTGTTCTGGACACCCCAAAGCGCTCGCATATATCATTTTCACTAATCATCTGGCCCGGCTTAAGCCTTAAATCCAGGATTTCCTGCTTAAGTGTCTCGTATACAAGCTCTCCCCGGTTCTTGAAGTTCATCTCTCCCATGGCTGGACCCCCTTATCAATACCCGCATACAGCACAGGCATAAAATGCCGCTCTTCCTATCAAACAGTCCGGCCGCATCAAAAGCTGCCGGACTGCCAACTGGTCTATATTATAAATGATTCCCCCGGAAAATTCAAGCCGGATTATTTAGGCTGCTTGCCGATGTATGCCAGGATTCCTCCGTCCACATACAGCACCAGGCCATTGACGAAATTGGATGCGTCGGAAGCCAGGAATACGGCAGGTCCGCCCAGATCCTCGGCCTCGCCCCAGCGCCCTGCCGGAGTCTTGCTCACGATAAACTGGTCAAATGGATGTCTGGAGCCGTCAGGCTGAATCTCACGCAGCGGAGCGGTCTGGGGAGTGGCAATGTAACCGGGCCCGATGCCGTTGCACTGGATGTTGTACTCGCCGTACTCGGAAGCAATGTTCTTGGTCAGCATCTTAAGGCCGCCCTTGGCTGCGGCGTATGCGGATACGGTCTCACGGCCAAGCTCGCTCATCATGGAGCAGATGTTGATAATTTTTCCGTGGCCCTTCTTAATCATGCTGGGGATAACTGCCTTGGACACGATGAACGGCGCGTTCAGGTCCACGTCGATAACCTGTCTGAACTCGGCAGCCGTCATATCGCACATGGGAATCCTCTTGATGATGCCGGCATTGTTCACCAGAATGTCCACCACGCCTACTTCCTTCTCAATCTTTCCAACCATCTCATTGACGGCGTCCTCACTGGTCACGTCACATACATAGCCGTGGGCTTCGATTCCCTCTTCCTTGTAAGCAGCCAGTCCCTTGTCAACCAGCTCCTGCTTGATATCATTGAACACGATGGTTGCGCCTGCGCCTGCCATGGCCTTGGCGATGGCAAAGCCGATTCCGTAGGAAGCACCTGTAATCAGGGCTACCTTGCCCTCCAGTGAAAAGTTATTTAAATAATCTGCCATTTCTTTTTCCTCCTTGATTTGCTTATTTCATCTGATTGGGCATCATGGTGTCCATGTCGTCAAACTCCATGTTCTCTCCGCCCATGGCCCAGATAAATGTATAGTTGGATGTGCCGGCTCCGCTGTGTATGCTCCAGGAAGGGCTGATAACAGCTTCCTCGTTCTTCATCACAATGTGCCTTGTCTCGGTGGGCTCTCCCATCATGTGGAATACCACGTTGTCGCCGGGAACCTCAAAGTACATATAAACCTCCATGCGGCGCTCATGGGTGTGGGACGGCATGGTGTTCCATACGCTTCCCTCCTCCAGCACGGTCATGCCCATGGACAGCTGGCAGGTCTTAAGTACATCCGGGTGGATAAACTGGTTGATAACGCGCTTATTGGCTGTCTCAGATGCTCCGCAGGGCCTCTTGGCTGCCTTTGCAATGGGGATGTAGGTGGTGGTGTAGGAAGTATGGGCCGGTGCGCTTACCATGTAGAACTTAGCCGGTGCAGACGCGTCGTCGCTGGAAAAATATACTTCCTTTGTTCCTTTTGTGATGTACAGGCAGTCCTTATATCCCATCTGGAATTCCTGTCCGTCAGCCACAATCCTGCCGCTTCCGCCGATATTGAAAATACCAATCTCGCGGCGCTCCAGAAAATAGTGGGTTCCGAAATTCTTCCAGCAGTCAATTCCCTTATCTATGGAAACAGTTTCTGTGGTAGGCATACATCCCAATGTCACCATACGATCCACATGTGAATACACAGCCACTACCTCATTGGCCGCATACAGGTTCTGAATCAGGAACTCATCCCTCAGCTCCTGGGTGGTGTAACGCTTTACATCCCTCTGATTTGCAGAATAGCGAATATCCATTATCTTGTTTCCTCCTTTAAACTTGATTTCCTTTAAATTTAGTTTCCTTTAATCTTAGATTCCTTTAAACCTGACTTTCTTTTGTGTTTACATTTGCCTTTGCGATTTAGATTGCGTTTGAGTTCGAGTTTGTATTTCCTCTCAACAACTTGTATACAACTTTTAAATCTGTATACAGATTAACACAGTCGTATATCTTTTTCAATGGGCATATTCTACAAAATTGCAGTGATTTTCTATGCATGTTCACAACAGTAAGGCTTGCGTTGTGTGTCTGTTTATTATATACTTGACCGTGTTTGACCATGAAACATTACAGCGAGGAGAATGATTATGAAAAAAAACATCCTGGTGGGCCAGTCCGGCGGCCCCACAGCCGTCATTAACGCCAGCTTATATGGAGTCATTGCAGAGGGCATGGCCCGGCCGGAAGAGGTGGACCATGTATACGGCATGGTAAACGGCATCGAAGGCTTCCTCTCAGGCCACGTCATGGACCTGTCCTCTCTTACCCATGAGGACCTCATCCTGCTTAAACAGACTCCGGCCGCTTATCTGGGCTCATGCCGGTTCAAACTGCCTGAAAACCTGGATGCGCCGGTTTACAGCCTTTTATTTGAAAAATTCAAATCCATGAACATAGGAGCCTGTTTCTATATCGGCGGAAATGATTCCATGGACACGGTTGACAAGCTCTCACGATGCGCCCGGATCCGCCGTGAATCCATCTCCTTCATCGGAGTGCCAAAAACCATAGACAACGATCTTCCTGTGACAGACCATACCCCCGGATATGGAAGCGCCGCCAAGTATGTGGCCTCCACGGTCCGTGAAATTTCCCTGGACGCCTCTGTGTACCAGCAGCCGGCTGTCACTATCGTGGAACTGATGGGACGCCATGCAGGCTGGGTAACGGCTGCCGCTGCCCTGGCCAGAAAATTCCCCGGCGACAATCCTCTTCTCATTTATATGCCGGAAGTGCCGTTCTCCATGGAACAGTTTTTTAAGGACGTGGAGCAGGCCCTGTCCCGCCAGCCCAATGTGGTAATCTGCGTATCCGAAGGCATCCGCGACAAAAACGGCCGTTTTATCTGCGAATACACCAATGAGGCCCAGATTGACACCTTCGGCCACAAGATGCTTACCGGCTGCGCCAAGATACTGGAAAGCTATGTCCGCAACCGTTTCCAGGTAAAGGTCCGCTCCGTGGAGCTGAATGTAAACCAGCGCTGCAGCAGCCTTCTGGCCTCTGCCGCCGATGTGCAGGAGGCAGAGAGCTCTGGCAGAACAGCCGTAGAAAAGGCCCTGCAGGGAGAAACCGGTAAAATGGTTACCTGTTCCCGCCTGTCAGGGCCCGGATATGAACTTGAATATGGACTTACAGAGGTAGGCAATGTGTGCAACCGCGAAAAATCCTTTCCCGTGGAGTGGATCACGGCGGAAGGCTCCGATATCGGACCGGAATTCCTGGACTATGCCCTTCCCCTGATTCAGGGGCAGCCGGACCACATCATGGAAAACGGACTGCCAAAATATCTCTGCAGGAAGTAAGCGTCTCAGCCGTCACACC
>OGIT01000510.1_pt1 | contig 16846 bp, 11 predicted proteins | sample 1571881 | NCBI WGS metagenome assembly OGIT01 (sample SAMEA2582101, study PRJEB24529) | metagenome | biome: Human gut stool | place: China | collected 2011 | reverse complement strand
ACCATTCCATCAAAAGCACCGGGCTGTGCCGTTCCCGGAGATTGCAGTCCCGTCCCATCAGAGAAGTCTTGCTGAGCACCGGACTCATATCGATGGAATGGTCTCCGGTCAAGATGAACAGGCAGTCCGGATAGGCCTCCCGCATGGTCCGGATGAATTTTCCCAGGGCCTGGTCTGAGAACCAGAAGGTCCCCAGGTTTTTCTGGATTTCCTTGTTCCGCCGGATGTCCCGGGGCGCTTCCGGCATCACCTTTTCCGGATCATACCCGTAGTCTTTCAGGGGAATCTTGAAGGGGCCGTGGTAACTGGTGGTATACAGGAAGTGGAACTGATAAGACCCATTGGCTTCCTCCTGCTGCTGGATCAATTCTGCCGCTTTTTCCAGGAATACATTGTCATAGACCCCCACCCATGTTTTCGGTGCATCGGGGCCACAGAAATCCGTGGCCGTCATCACCTGGTCGAACCCGCAGGCCGGGGCAAACTGGTTAAAGTTTCCGTAGGTCACATTTCCCCCGTACCAATAGGTGGAATGGTAGCCCAGCTTTTTCAGCTGCCGAGGCAGAGCCGTCGGCAGATTGTTCTTCCAGAAGCTTTCCTTCTCATTCAGTTCCAGCCCCGCATCGAAGATCCCGCTCATCAAACTCACAATGGAAGGCCGGGAAATGATGCCGGCAGAAAGAGCACTGGTCAGGGAAGCGGTATGGGGATCCTCCATCAGCTGTTTTCCCCCCTCCACCAAGTTCAGACAGGCAAACTGGGGATCGAAGAACTGCTGGAGATAACTTTCTCCCACAAAGAGGAAAATATGGGTGGGTTTAGTGATCCGGGCTCCTTTGGCCGTCCGCTTGAATCCATAGGCCGGGTTGGGCAGCTGGTCTGCCAAGACTTTTTCCGTAAAGAAAGGCTGGACGGCCGCCAGATCCTGGGCATCCGTGTGCTCATAGGCGGGATTCAGCTTGTGCTTCATCACCTGTTCCAGAGCCACCAGATCGTCCACCGTGGCCTTGGCAAAGAAAATGTCCTTTTTCACCACGCTGGGGATGGTGTCCCATTCTGGCTTGTCGTCATGCCAAAAGGTCCCTCCGTAGCGGAACCAGTAAAAAGCGGCAATGGCCCCCAGGAAAATCACCGTGTTGTATCCGTAATGGAGGATGGGATTGAAAAAGTCCAGGTACTGGAAGCTGGGCAGCTGGAGCAAACCCTGGATACAGGCCCCGCACAAAGCCAGGTAGGGCAGGATGCCCAAAAGGATCCAGGCCCCGTGGTCCTGATGGAAGAAAATGTCCACCAGGTTGTGCTTTTCCGCTTTGGCCCCCAGCTTCAAAGTCTGGTTAAAGATATCATGGAAATGCTTGTAGAACAGCATCTTTCCCGCAAAGGCCAGGTAAAGCACCAGGCTGTAGACCAGCCCTCCTGTCAGCCGCAGGGTATCCCCCCAATGGTGCCACACCGGGAAAAAAGCCCCGGGCAGGCTCAGGAGGACCATCGGGATCAAAAAGACATAGGCGTTGAAATCCATCCCCCACCAGAAACCATACCGGAAACAGTGCCAGATCACCGGCCCCTTTCCCTTCAGGCTCCGATAGGGATTGTACACTGCAATGAAAAGCAGACGAAAGACCGCACACAGGATGGGAAAGAACAAAAACAGCTTTCCATCCTGCTGCAGCGATGCGTAGAATAGACTGAACAAAATTTCCCTCCTTTTGGATTACTGCCGCTGGTAACGGGTACCCCGGCCTTTGCCCACTTTCAGCACGGCCTTTTTCCCCACCAGCCGGTTCAGCAGACGGATGACTTTGGTCTTTTCAAAACCGGTGGCCTGTTCGATTTCCTGCCGGCTCAGCAGGCCATTTTCCGGAAATACGGCACAGATTCTTTGCTCCTCCTGGTCCAAGGGCGGCATGGCATCCACCAGAGGCAGGGTCACCTGGATAATATGATCCGTTACCTGAAAATCCGGTTTGATCCGGCTTTGGCGGTAGGCATAAAGGATCCGCTGGATGCCCGTTCCAAAGGCTTCAATATACCCCAGCCGATAGAACACATTGGCCAGTTTGGGATTCCGCAGAATGGAAATCTGATGATGGAGATATTCTTCCTGGCTGATGCCTGCCGGCAGTCCTCCCGGCGAGGTAATTTCCACCTTGTCCGGATACATGGCCACCCGTATAGCAGTGGGAATATCCCAGGTACGATGGACCAGAGCGTTGGCCATGGCTTCTCTGATGGCCTGACCGGGAATCTTCTCCACCATCCGCCGTTCCACTCCGTCGATTTTCTCCACCTGGTATTCCCGGGCAATCCGTTTCACAGCCTGGTGGAACAGGGACAATACGGAACATCCATGGATTTTGATCCGTTCCCGGATTTCGTTGATGGACCGGCCAAAGACCATCATATCCACCCCCGGAAAGGTATTCTGATCAGAAAAAAGTTCCGCCACATGGGAGAACTTGCCTTCTGCCGTATAAAATCCCAATGTTTTCAATACATCCGTATCCACCTGAGAAACCCCCAGTTGTTTTTCCATTTCCCGGGACAGGACGGAAAAGGTTAAAGAAGAATCCCCCGCCGGCAAATCTTCAAAATACCGGTGGGACCCTTCTAGGATCAACCGGTTTAAAGCCAGGCGGTCCACTTCAAGAGAAGCGGAATCACTCCTTCTATACGCTTTATTTTTGTACAGATATGGTGGATTGTCTCCTTTTCTCACCGTCAAGATAATAGTCTGGTTTTCTTCATTGATTTTCAGCGTATAATCAGGCTGCGGTGAAATACTGTCATTGATTTTATTTTCTATATCCAGACATTTTTGCACGGCTTGGGGAATGCCCTTGACCGTACCATCATCCCGAACGCCAAAAATGATTTTTCCATCCTGATAATTGGCAAAAGCACTGACAGTCTTCAAAAAGGTGTTTGTAATATCTTCCTTATATTCCAATATACTGCTTTCCCGTTCCACAAAATTCCGCCTCCTTTTCTTTTCGATTCATTTGCGTTGCATTAATTATAGCAATGGTTGCAACGCAAATGCAACGTAAATTTTGCGTTGCATTTGCGTTTGCAACGAAAAAAACCGCAGGGACTGTACAGCCGGCGGCCCGCAGAATACATAAACAGACGATGTATCTGCGGGTGGCCGGACCTGCCGCCCCTACGGTTCCGATTTATACGCTTCTTTTTCTACCTGGCACCGCCTATTTTATCCAGCCAGAAGTGGAGCAGCGGATCATACTGGCGGATCCGTTCCACCACCGCTTGGGCAAAAGTTTCATCATAGGTATGGGAGGTCAGATTCCGGTCATCTGCCATCTGCAGGGCCTCCTGGGTCTGCCCCTCATCCAGCAACCCCAGCTCCCGACAGCACCGGATGACTTTTTTAGGCGATGCCGCATCAATGCCTTCCTCTACATAAAGATACTCTTTGACACATTTCCACAGCAATTCAAAAGAAAATTCGAACCGCTGGATCAGGGCATCCCGTTCCACCTCGGATAGGTCCGGTTTAACTGCCAGTTCGTGGAGTTTGGCTAGTGCTCTTTGTGCTGTTTTTATGCGTTCTTGTACTTTTTCCATAAAATACCCTCCTGACGAATTTTCTGCAGCAGTATTTTGCTGGCAAATTGCATATCCACCAAATCTATCCGATACGGAATACTGGACTCTTCTAGTTTTTCCCGCAATGAACAAATACTGGAGGCTATATTCTCTTTGCTTTCTATGGCTATATCTACATCTGAGCTTTGTTTCTGTTCACCCCGTGCCCAGGAACCAAACAGATAAATCTGGACATCCTGCGATGCCATTGAAGACAAAACAAGGTCTTTAATTTGTTCCAAAGCCTTCTGGGATTTCATTTTTCGCTCCTTTTGTTTCTTCTAAATAGCTTTTCTTTTATTATAGCATGGAATAGCAGGACCTTTCGAGTTTCTGTTACACATTGCATTTGCGTTTGCAACGAAAAAGGGGCTGCCCATATGATAGCCCCTCATTGTACCAATCTATTCTATTGTAACTCTTATCCTATTTTATACCGCATCTTCAAAATCGCATACCAACCCATGCCCCACAGATAATCCATCAGGCTGTCTTTTTTCCGGTACTTGGCCCACTGTTTGAAGTCATGGTAATTTTCCGGCTTTTTGATGGGCAGGGTATTGGTGATGGTCTCCCAGGGAGACAGGGCATTGTACTGCCGCCACTGGGCATCAAAGGGAGCCAGGACCATCTGCCAGGGTTTCCGGCGCCCAGTCCAGTGGATGATCACCCCATCTCCCTTGTCGTCTTCGCCACCCCCGAATTCATTGTACACCGGTGGCAGGAACAGGTTGGTCCCATCGAATGTCAGGTTCAGTACATCCTGGCTCTGGCCCAGGAACCGTTCCCGGGGTTCCTTCTGGAAAGAAAAAGCCTTTTCTGTAATCCCCTGCTTTTCCCATTCCGGGATATTGATCAGCATGATGCCGTCGTTGAAATACTTCCCATTCTTCAGTTTCAGGTAGCCGCCTCGATAGGCTGCGTCCTTCGGGCGCTCCGAAACGGCGCCCATGGCCTTGCCTTCCATGGAAAGATCGAACAGATCCTCCAAGGACCGGATCACCATGGTATCCGCATCCAGATACAGGAACCGGTCCGTTTCCGCCTTCAGCACCTTGGCCATGTAGAGCCTGCCGTAGGTGATCCGGGAAAACCGGGCCACTTTCACATGGAAATCCTGGAAAGGTTCCATATCCAGTTCGTACAGAGTGCACCGGCAATGCCATTTTTCTGCCAGCTGTCGGATTTTTTCCCTGTTTTCCCGGCTATATCCATCCGTAAACAGGTGAAACGCAAAAGGATGATCCGGATTGTTTTCCAGCACAGATACTATGGATGCCCCCATGATCTGGAAAAAAGGATCATTCACATTGTAGGCCACATGCCAGGGTTCCCCAGTGTGAAGATCCAGAAAGTCAAAAGTTTCCTGCTGCTGAATAAAATTTTCCAGGGCGAAGAAGCCCGGTTCAAATGTTTTCATGCTGTCTCCTGAAATAATTTTTCTATGGCCGTTTCCACCATGGGAACGGTCACTGCATCCACACAGTCAGATTTGGGACATCGGCTGGGTCCGATGCAGATGTGCTTGCCGGAACAGGGCAGATGTCCACTGATTCCAATACAGTGTTTCCCCGGTGCCCGATAGATGACTGGGGAATTGAAGGTAAAGATTGTCACCACCGGACAGCCGGCCGCTGCAGCAATATGAGCAGTCCCGGTATCCAAGGTCAGCAGCAGATCCATGCGGCTCAGAAGAGCCGTCAATTCCAAAAAGCTGGTTTTCCCAATCAGATCCACCACGGCCTCCCGGTGTTCCATTCCCTGAAGGATGGCTTTTCCCCGTTCCCGATGGGCCGGGATCCCCGTGAAATACAGGGTGGCCCCATAAGTTTCCGCCAGCCAGTCACAGACCTGGCAGAACTTTTCCACCGGCCAGTCCTTGGTCCGGGAGGTGGTCTGGATGCAAAGGGCAATCTTTTTCCCCGGTCCAGGCGCTTTTCCCAACAGCGTCTCCACCCACTGTTCTTGATCTGGCGCCACGGGTTTCAGACGGGGCGGGATAAATTCTTGGGAAGGATCCCCGAAAAATCCCCGCATCATCTGCTGAAAGCTAGCCGCCATGGAATGTTCCTGATAAGACCAACCGGCTGGCAGCGCCAGGTCCTGGGTATAGAACCATTTTTCCCAGCCCAATTCCCAGCCCAGGGCCTGTTCCATGCTGACCCGTTCCGGGATCTGGGCGATCCATTTCATCAGCGTCACCCGTTCCCGTGGATCCAGAGAAATCCCCAGGTCAAAATGGCGCTTGGCCAACTGCCGACCAATCTTCCACACATCCCCATACCCGCCCCCGCTGGTATAGCTGTAGGGAATCACTTCATCCACTCCCTCCAGCAGTTCCGCCACAAAAGCCAGGTTGGCACTGCAGAGATAAGTGATCCTGGCCTCCGGACAGTATTTTCGGAGCACCGGAAACACCGCGGCAGTCATGATCATATCTCCCATATGCATGATACCGTCAACAAAAATGTTTTTATAGGTCATTTCTCACTATCGTCGTAATATAATTCTTTAATATGCCGACTAATCCGACGTTTATAGAATTTCATTTTTTCCTGTATGGTAAAATGATCGTACCAAGACTTAACAATTCGTTTTTTTAAGAAACTGGCATTATTCCTGTCTATAGCTCTTCTATCAGAAACTTTATCTATAATAGAATTATCATTAAGCACCTTGTCCAGTAGTATAACAGGTTTATTCAAGCAATACAAATCCACAAATCCCATACGTTGATAAATCCCCCACGCATCCATTTCAATCTTAACCGGAGTCTGCGCTCTCAGCAGATTTATAGCAGCCTGACGATTCAACACATATGCATAAGCTCCGGATCCTGCAAGACATCTCATAATAGAAATATCTCTGCCAATCGTCAGTAATTTTTTTTTATGACCTCGAATTGGATAAAGCAACAAAACAGAAGGCATTGTCTGTTCTGCCATAAAATGATAAATTTTGGGTTGTACAGCAATAAATTCTTCTGTCAGACAAGTATCATCCTCAAAAATAAAAGCACATTTTTCTTCTGTTTCCAATAATCTTCTATAAGTTCCTAAATGAGACAACGCACAGCCTATTTCACCCAATGTAAGCAAATTATCTGCTTCTGAATATTCTTCCAACTGTTCTTTTGAAATCTCATAGCCCATAATGGCATCAAAAAAATTTGGCACTAGTCCCCATCGAGAAAATTGCTCTTTAATAGCATTTCTACGAGACAAAACATCTTTAGCACTAATCACATAATGAGTAAATTTTTTCACCTTTGTGATTCTTCCTTCCTGCTTTTGCTATATCTGCCAAACTTACACCCCACATGGCAAAGTATAGCCGTGTGTTGAACTTTGCATAAAGGCTGTTATCAACAAATCCATGAATCGTAATGGCAATCCAAATCCAAAACATGATTTGCATATATATATCTTTGGGGTTTTGGTGCAGTCGTAAAACGATTAGAGCAAAAGAGCCAAACGTAAAAATCAGATAACCGACACCGCCAAATATCCCTGTTGCGGAAAAAAAATTTGCTAGATTATTATGAGCCAAAGTTAAGTTTGGTTCACGAGCAGCCGTTGAAATATATCCAGCTCGGTAGACCGTATTCCATCGTTGGAATCCAACGCCATATAATTTGTGATCCTGCCACATAGCATAAGCAGCCTTCCAGAGCAGGATTCTTTCTGAATCATAGGAACGATGTTGAAATCGGAGAATTGTTCCAAAAATACCAGTTCCTGCCAAACAGCCAACTAAGATAAATATACCAAGATTTTTTTTTAACGACCATTTTTTATTTTGAAAATATGAAATAATGCATGTGCCAATCAACCCTAAAAGGAAGCCCGCAATACCTCCTCTGGATGCACTGAGAATCAAACAAAGCGAAAGCATTGAAGCCGTAAACAAGAGAATCCAAAAAAAAATATTTTTTCTTTTTTTCGGTAACTCCCAAACCTGTATCCATAGAAAAGGCAAAATAGCTTCCAGCACCATGGCAAAGTTATTGGCGGACGCAAAGGAGCCGTTCAGACGTTCTCCCCAAGGACTGGAATACAGTTCCCGTACAGATTCCGCAATGAGCACCCAAGATCCGGCAACAACTCCTTTTAAGGTGGCACTGTAAATAGAATCTGCCTGCTGCAGTACCAAGTACAACAGCCACATAGGTAGGGAATAAGATATAAATTTATACGCTACATGGATGGAAGGACCATCTCCAGTCAAATAGGAAGCTAAAAGTACACCTCCCATAAATATTCCATAAACTGCAAAAAATAACTTAGACGCACAAACTGCCTTCTTTCTTTTTACAAAATATAGCCATAAAATTAGTATTCCTAGAATGCCTCCGCTGATACTGTACCCAGCATTCCATTTTGTACTGCATAAAAAAAATAGATACAGATTGGTAGCTGCCATCAGCAGCCACTGCAGCCGATTTTCTGAACTCATTTTTCTTAAACTCCCCAACTTCCCTAAAACAGTTTCTTCCACAATTCAGCCAGTTTCAGCCGCAGTTCCTGCCGTGTTACAGATTTTCCCCGCATATCCGTTCCTGGCTGGGGCATTCGTGCCCCGGCGAACGCTGTCTGTGCCAGATAGGTATAGTATTTTTCATTGAAATGGCCTTTGGGCGCAAACTCCCAGGGTTTGTACCGGCCTGCCCAATGGAATACGGCTGGGCGTTCCAGGGCTTCCAGTGCCAGGTTCCGCCAGCGGGATTTCTTCAATACTTTCACCGGCAGGGTGAATACCGGCGGGATTACATTCCACCGAAGAGGCAGAGGCTGCCAGTTGTCTTGGAATACCTTGTTCAGCCCGTCCTGATCGTGGTGACGGAAATTTCCCTCTTCTACACACCGGATCACTTGGGGACCATACTGGTTTTCCCGCCAGGCCTTCAGATCCATGACCATCACCCCAGAATTGAAGTACAGCTTTCCCTCTTTGATTCCCAGGGTTTCTTCCTTTTGCCGGCGCATCCGGGAGGAAGCCAGGATTCCCAAGTCGGGTACTGCCCCTAATGGTTTCCCTCCCAGATCCATGTCCCACAATTTCTGGATATCGTCTAGGACCACTAGGTCTGTATCCAGATAAATCACGCGATCTACGTTTCCAGGTACCAGTTCCGGGATCAGCAGCCGGAGATAGGCTGCCCGGTTCACATGGCCACTGGTATGGGCCTGGATTTCTCTCTGTACCGTTGGGATAAAAGTGATGGACCCTTTCCGTTCAGTCACAGTGGCCGCAATCCCTGCCTGTTTTTCTTCGCTGATCCCATCATCAAAATAGTAAAAATGGATGGGCAGCTCCCCTTTATGGTTTACCAGGATGGATGCACAGGCCACGGCCCCATGCTGGGCATAATTGTCATCAGAAGCCAGTACAATGGAAATTTTCTCCATTTCTGTCACCTCTTTTGCTTGATTTCTATCTTGCCACTTCTTCCTGCAAAGTTCCGCCAATTTCATGTATTTCATGGCTGTATAAATACCGTGTTGAAGCGCAGCCACAAAACCCATGCTCCCTTCTAGGAAGCCCCCTTCCAGCACATAGGCCTTTACCATCCCCATCAAGGCATGGCCGGCAGCGGTCCCTGCCGTGGCCTTCTTTCCCCGGCCATAGGCTTCTTCCGCCCACAGGGTGGTATAGTGCCCGGCTTTGTTCCACCACTGGGCAAAGGTATCGTAGGTATAATGCTCCAGTGGCTCTTTTAGCTTTGTCTCTGGTAAGGGACATTCCGGCCGTTCATGGACCTTACCCACCCAACAGACCTTTTCCCGGGGAAACAGCCGCTTTACCCGGTCGGGACTGAAAGCCCCATGGTGGAATTCATGGCCGAAAGCGATGTTGATCCGCCGGAAGGAATACTGATGGTCCAGGCTGCCGGCTTTGATGTTGTTGATTTTTTCCGCCAGTTCCGGTGTCAGCCTTTCATCCGCATCTAAAAATAAGATCCAGTCTCCCTTGGCCTGGGATAGGGCGAAATTCCGCTGGGCTGCAAAATCATTGTCCCATTCCCGGAAGGAGATAGCTGCACCGGCTTCCCGCGCCAGGGACACAGTATGATCCGTGCTCCCGGAATCCACCACCAAAAGCTGATCGGCACAAGGACGGGCAGAAGCCAGGGCATCCAGGATATGACGTTCTTCATTTTTGGTCAGTATGGCTACGGTACAGGTTCCCATGATATTCTCCTTTTTTCTTTACATTTTAGTTTACCGTAAAGGAGGGAGGAAGGCAAGCCAGGAGGGAGATTTTTTGTTCAATATGACAAAGGGGTCATTGCATGTGCGATTTACACACGTGCAACAACCCCTTAAAATTCTTATGGAGCGGAAAACGAGATTCGAACTCGCGACCCCCACCTTGGCAAGGTGATGCTCTACCACTGAGCTACTTCCGCAATTGAATTACTTGTACAGTATATTACAGTTTTGAAAGACTGTCAATATATTTTCCCAATCCATCCAGGTCTTTCAGGAATGGGACTTGGTCCGCCCAGTCTTTCCACAGGAAGCCCTCCCCTGCCATTTCCTGCAGCAGGTTCCTCATGGGCTGCCAGTAGCTTTCATAGTCCAGGAAGGCAAAAGGTTTGGGCACCATGTCCAGCTTATTCAGGCTCATGACTTCTGAAATTTCTTCTAAAGTGCCGATACCTCCGGGAAAAGCCAGAAACAAGTCTCCCAATTCCAGCATCTTCTTTTTCCGATCCGTCATATTTTCGGTGACGATCAATTCGCTGAGGCCCTCATGCTGGAGTTCTTTTTCCATGAAGAACCGAGGTTCCACTCCTACGACCCGGCCGCCCTGTCCCAGAGCTCCGTCAGCCAGTTCTCCCATAAGCCCGGTGCGGCTGCCTCCATAGACCAGGGTATGGCCATGAACGGCGACCCATTGTCCCAGTTCATAAGCATAACGGGCGTATTCCGGACGGTTCCCCGGATTGGCTCCCAGATAAACAGTGATGTTCATGTTTTCTCCTTCTTTATTAAAAAGGGACTGTTGCGCTTGCAACAGCCCCTTCCGCCGGCCGCTGACCGTTGCCAGCTGACCGTTGACAATTTTTTTAAAAATCCCCCAGCACCAGCTGAGAAATGTTCTTGCTGTGGTCGCTGACCCGTTTCATGTTGATCAGCAGTTCCAGCATCACAAAACCGGTTTCCGGCGTACAGATGCCTTCGTTCAGCCGTTCCACATGACTCTTCCGCATGGCCTTCTGCTTCAATTTCACCTGATGGGAGAAGTCCAGGGATTCCCGGGCCAAATCCTTATCCATGGTTTCCAGGGCCTTGATGGCTTTGGTGGCAGCAGAAATCACCAGCACTTCCAATTCCTTCATTTCCCGGTTGGCTTCCGGGGAGAAAGTGGTCCCATCTTCCCGCATGCTCCGGACCCGTTTGGCGATGATTTCCGCATGGTCCCCGATCCGTTCGATGTCGTTGCAGGCATGGATCAGTCCCGTATGCAGGTTGGACATGTCTTTGGTCATGTTCTTTTCGCTCATCTTGGTGAGATACACGGTGATGGCTTCTTCCAAGCTGTCGATCACCGGTTCATGCTCCAGGACGAATTCCACATCTTTTTTATTGTAATTGTCGACGCAGTTGAAGGATTTCCGGATGTTCTCCAGCGCCAAATCCCCCATCCGGACCACTTCCTTAGTGGCCAGTCCCAGTGCCACAGCCGGAGTATTCAGTACGTTCTTATCCAAGTACTTGGGCTGGTAGGAAATGTCATTGTCTTCCCCAGGCATGATTTTCTTGATGAACCGGGTAAAGTAAGGCGCCAAAGGCAGGAAAATGCACGTATTCACCACATTGAAAGTGGTATGGGCATTGGCAATCTGCCGTCCGATATCCCCGGCCGGAGAAATATCCTTCACAAAAGTAATGAACAGGGGCAGCAGGCTCATGGCAATGATGGATCCGATCAGGTTGAACATCACATGAGAACAGGCCACCCGTTTGGCGTTCAAGCCGCTCTGCAGGGTCGCGATGACGGCTGTGATACAGGTCCCGATGTTATCCCCCAAGATGACAGGGATGGCCCCCTCTAAGGGAATCAGCCCCTGGCTAGCCATGGCCATCAGGATCCCGATGGTGGCGGAGGAAGACTGGATCACCAGGGTCATGCAGAGACCGGTGAGCAGCCCCATGAGTGGATGGGTGGAGAATTTTCCCAGGATCTCAACGATGCGGGGATCCTGCCGCAGAGGAACCACGGAATTGCTCATCATGCTCATGCCCAGCATCAGGATACCGAATCCCAGGAGTACGGAGCCCAGATTCTTCAAGGTTCGCTTCCGGCACACAATCTGCATCACAAAGCCGATGGCGATGATCAGGGTAATGTAATCGGTCAAGTTGAAAGCGATGAGCTGTGCGGTCATGGTGGTCCCGATATTGGCCCCCATGACGATTCCAAAGGCCTGTTCCAGGTTCATCAGCCCGGCGTTGACCAGACCGACAGTCATGACTGTGGTAGCACTGGAAGACTGGAGTACAGCCGTGACGCCAGCGCCCAAAGCCACCCCATAGATGGTCTTTTTCGTCAGCTGCCCCAGGATCTTCTGGAGTTTCGCTCCGGCTGCCTGCTGCAGGCCGTCCCCCATCAGCTGCATGCCGTGCAGGAAAAGAGAAATGCCGCCTAAGAATAAGAAAAGCTGAACCAAGATGATCTCCTCCGCAGTTTTTGCGTTTTCAATTGTTCCTATAGATCGAATGAATGGTGATACGAGTAGATTCTACCACATCTCAGAGATTTACACCAGTTCTAAAGTGAAATATGCAACATTCTGAACATTTTTGTGTAAAAAAAAACTCCTGTCACTTTCGTGACAGGAGTTTTTTTTAAGAACCGAAGTGCTTATTCAGCGTCCAGTTTTACATAGCCAGCCAAACGTTCTTCAGCATCTTTCTTGGTCTTGGCATACAGGTCTTCTGCAATGTCAGGGAACCCTTTAGCCAGGGAAGCATACCGTACTTCGCCCTTCAGGAAGTTTTCGAATTCATCGAAGTTCGGAGTCTTGGTGCTATCCAGGAAGAAGGACTTCTTGCCTTCTGCCTTCAGGGTCGGGTTGTACCGGAAGCAGCTCCAGTAACCGCAGTCAACAGCAGCCTTGGCTTCCAGGAAGGAGTGGTTCATGCCTCTCTTGATACCATGGTTGATGCAGGGGCTGTAGCAGATGATCAGGGAAGGACCATGGTAAGCTTCAGCTTCCCGGATGGCCTTCAGAGCCTGGTTCTTATCAGCACCCAGGTTGATCTGAGCTACATAGACATAACCATAGGTCATGGCCATCATGCCCAGGTCCTTCTTCTTGGTGCGCTTACCGGAAGCAGCGAACTGAGCAACAGCTGCTTCAGGAGTGGACTTGGAGGATTGTCCGCCGGTGTTGGAGTAAACTTCGGTATCGAATACCATGACGTTTACATCATCGCCGGAGGCCAGTACGTGATCCAATCCGCCGTAACCGATATCATAGGACCAGCCGTCGCCGCCGAAGATCCACTGAGAACGTTTCACGAAGAACTGTTTGGATTCATACAGTTTTTCCAGTTCAGGTTTGCCGGCTTTTTCAGCTTCCAGCAGTTCAACCAGTTTTTCAGCACGGGCACGAGAGCCTTCGCCTTCGTCCTTGTTGGCGATCCAGTCTTCCATGGCAGCCTTCAGGTCAGCGGAAGCAACCGCTTCAGCAGCCTTCATTTCGTCTACCAGACGATCCCGGACAGCCTTTACGCCCAGATACATGCCCAGACCGAATTCAGCGTTGTCTTCGAACAGGGAGTTGGACCAAGCAGGGCCATGGCCTTTATGGTTGGTGGTGTACGGCATGGAAGGAGCAGCAGCAGCCCAAATGGAGGAGCAGCCGGTAGCATTGGCGATCATCATACGGTCACCAACCAGCTGGGTAACCAGTTTGGCATACGGAGTTTCGCCGCAGCCTGCGCAGGCACCGGAGAATTCCAGCAGGGGCTGTTCGAACTGAGAGCCCTTGACAGTAGCAGTGGACATGGGGTTGGCTTTCGGAGCAACCTTGTTCACTACATAATCCCAGATAGGAGCGCGGCCTTCCTGAGTAGCGAAAGGTTTCATGGCCAGAGCCTTGTTGCCTTTCATGCCCGGGCAGGCATCCACGCAGTTGGAGCAGCCTTGGCAGTCCATCGGGCTCACGGTGATGCAGAAGTTCAGGCCTTTTGCACCCAGAGCCGGTTTGGTCTTCAGGCCTTCCGGAGCGTTCTTGACTTCTTCATCAGTCAGCAGGAACGGACGGATGGCAGCGTGCGGGCACATGATGGCGCACTGGTTGCACTGGATGCAGTTTTCAATGTTCCATTCAGGAACGTTGATGGCAATACCGCGTTTTTCCAGAGCAGCAGTACCGGACGGGAAGGTACCATTGGCCTGGCCCATCAGGGTGCTGACCGGCAGGCTGGCGCCTTCGTGGTCCGTCATGGGGATCGTGATGTTGTCATAGAAGTCGTTGCCGATCTTCTTGTACAGCGGTTCATCCTGAGCGTTAGCCCATTCAGCAGGGATGTCGATCTTCTTGATGGCGTTGACGCCCTGATCCACAGCAGCGTTGTTCATGTCAACGACCTTCTGGCCTTTCTTGCCATAGGAAGCGACGATGGATTCCTTCAGGTACTTCACAGCGTCTTCCACGGGGATGACGTTGGCCAGTTTGAAGAATGCAGACTGCATGATCATGTTGATACGGCCGCCCAGACCGATGTCGGAAGCAATCTTCACAGCATCGATGGTGTAGAATTGGATATTGTTCACAGCCAGGTAGCGTTTCAGCTGGCCAGGCAGTTCCTTGTCCAGTTCTTCAAGGGTCCAAGGGCAGTTCAGCAGGAATACGCCGCCTTTTTTCAGGCCGTTGGCTACGTTGTAACGATGTACATAAGAAGGATTGTGTACAGCTACATAGTCAGCGAAGTTGATCAGGAACGGCATATGGATCGGGGTATGGCCGAAACGCAGGTGGGATACGGTGATACCGCCGGACTTCTTGGAGTCGTAAGCGAAGTAGCCCTGTGCGTACATATCGGTCTTGTCGCCGATGATTTTGATGGCCATCTTGTTGGCACCGACGGTACCATCGGAACCCAGACCCCAGAACTTGCAGGATACAGTCCCCTTCGGGGTGATATCCAGGGTCTTTTCTTTCGGCAGGGAGGTGTTGGTCACATCATCCACAATGCCTACGGTGAAGTGGTCTTTGGGTTCAGCAGCCTTCAGGTTGTCGAATACAGCCAGGACATCGCCAGGATAGAATTCCTTGGAGCCCAGGCCATAGCGGCCGCCAACGATCAGAGGCCGTTCAGCCTTGTTGTAGAACATGTCACGGACATCCAGGTACAGAGGTTCGCCGTTGGAACCAGGTTCCTTGGTCCGATCCAGGACAGCAATCCGTTTCACAGTCTTCGGCATAGCTTCGAAGAAGTGTTTTTCGGAGAACGGACGATACAGGTGAACGTTCACAACGCCGACCTTTTCGCCTTCAGCAACCAGCAGTTTGACTACTTCTTCAACGGTCTGAGCGCCGCTGCCCATGATGACAACAACGTTTTCAGCATCGGGAGCACCGGTGTAGTTGAACAGTTTGTAGTCACGGCCGGTCAGTTTGCTGATTTCATTCATATAGCCTTCAACGATTTCCGGCAGAGCCAGATAGTATTTGTTGACGGCTTCACGGGTCTGGAAGTCGATATCCGGGTTTTGGTTGGTGCCGCGGATCACAGGATGATCCGGGTTCAGCGCATTTTCACGGAATTTCTTCAGTTCATCGTAGTCGACCAGTTTTTTCAGGTCTTCATAGTCCAGCAGTTCGATCTTCTGGATTTCGTGAGAAGTACGGAACCCATCGAAGAAGTTCAGGAAAGGAACATGGCCTTTGATAGCGGACAGATGAGCAACTGCAGTCAGGTCCATAACTTCCTGGACGCCGCTTTCAGCCAGCATAGCGAAACCGGTCTGACGTGCAGCCATGACGTCACTGTGGTCACCGAAGATGTTCAGAGAGCTGGTGGCAACGCAGCGGGCAGCTACATCGAATACTGCAGGCAGCAGTTCACCAGCGATTTTGTACATGTTCGGGATCATCAGCAGCAAGCCCTGGGATGCGGTATAAGTCGTGGTCAAAGCACCGGAAGACAGAGAGCCGTGCACAGCACCGGCAGCACCTGCTTCAGACTGCATTTCCATGATTTGTACCGGGCGATCGAAAATGTTCTTCTTGCCATGAGAAGCCCATTCATCACTTGCTTCTGCCATCGGAGAAGAAGGAGTGATCGGGTAGATCGCTGCAACTTCCGTAAACGCATAAGAAGCATATGCGGCCGCGGTGTTGCCATCCATTGTCTTCATTTTTTTCATTTTTAATAGCCCCTCTTTCTAAGAGATACTGACTACGATAGTAAGACTTCCATAGTCCCCCTAGTCGTCTATCATTATATATCAAAATGAACAGAATCTCAAATAAATTTTTTGTTATTTGTAGACAATTTATTGCGAATTGTCTAACTACTTGTAACTCTTCTTTTAAAATTTCTGGTTGCATTCTTTCTGTTTTTTTGTTAAAGTGGAAACATCACTAGGGGCGCTATCGCTGAGAGACCTGACGGTCGACCCTTTGAACCTGATGCGGTTAATACCGCCGAAGGAAAGTGGTGAGGCTGTTTTGTCGGGCCGCTTTCCATCTCAGGGAAGCGGCCTTTTTGTTCTATCCATGAAGGAGGATTTGTTTTATGCTGACCCAAAGACAAGCTGCACTGCAGGGAAAAATCACTGACCAGATGGCGGAAGTAGCCCGCCAGGAAGGGGTAACTCCTGAATTCATCCGGGATGGAGTGGCCAAAGGCACCATCTGCATCCCCGCCAACATCAACCACAAGAACCTGATTCCCCGCGGAGTGGGCGAAGGCCTTTCCACCAAGGTGAACGCCAACATCGGGACTTCTTCTGCTTTCCCGGATCCCGCTCCGGAACTGGACAAACTGAAAGCCGCCATCGATGCCGGTGCTGATGCGGTGATGGACCTTTCCACCGGCAACAACATCGATGCGTCCCGGAAGGCCATCATCGAACACTCCACCGTCATGGTGGGTACCGTCCCCATTTATCAGGCTACGGTCCAGGCCATCAAAGCCCACGGCAAAGTGACAGAAATGGATAAAAACGATATCTTCACCGTGGTGGAACGGCAGGCCCAGGACGGAGCCGACTTCAT
>OGIT01000499.1_pt1 | contig 17357 bp, 18 predicted proteins | sample 1571881 | NCBI WGS metagenome assembly OGIT01 (sample SAMEA2582101, study PRJEB24529) | metagenome | biome: Human gut stool | place: China | collected 2011 | reverse complement strand
ATATATTATGTAGCCAATATGACAATGATTGCCTTAAATATGCACTTAATAAATTGACTGAAGATGAAATTGACCTTATACATCATTTATTTTATGAAAACAAAACACTGAAATCATACACTAATGAAAAAGGTATTTGTTATTCTTATGCTGTTAAAAAGAAGAGGTATATTTTAGACAAACTCTTTATGTATGTTAATATCTATTTAAATCCTAAATACACTGAAAAGCCCTGAAAACATAATATTATTATCTTCAGGGTTTTGTTATTTCTATAATTTTTACTGTTTATAATAAGCCATCTAACGTATACTTAGAAATTTTTACACTCTAGAGATGAGTGCACGACTCAAGATAGTCTACTTATTTTTCCATTTTTTTGTGTTCTTTATATACAACTCTTCTTTTATTTAAATTTGCTTTTAAATATTTAAAATATCTAGATAAAGATTCATCGTTTGTTGATACTTAAATTAATTATTAACAATAATATAGTTAACTCCATCTCAAACTTTCTAAATATTCCGCTTGTTTAGAAGAAAGTTCATGACAGCTACGAACATTACTTTTACGAGGCTTATTATATAATTTATGTTGATTCTCAAAATTACCATTAATGTATTTATTGATATCTTCATATTTACCTTGAAATTCAAGTTTATCATTTGGTAATAAAGTTTTTATTTCATTTATTTCTATAAAATTTCTTCCATCTATATATTCCTGTAAAGTATCTTTTCTATCTCTATTCCATATATATTCTTTTTCACCATAGTTATCTATTGAAAAATTATATCCTGGCAAATCTTCTACCTTTGAAAAAACTCTTCTTTTTCCACATACTCCTTTAAAATATACTCCTCCTGCCAGATTACCACATCCTCCAATGTAAAAATAAACTATATCTCCTTTTTTCAAATTATACTCATTTTTCGAATTAATATTAACATTACAACATATAGGAATATTTTCTTCTATCGCTAAAGTAATATTGTATACTTCTATATTTAAGATTATCAACATTCTTTTTACTTTTTCACTAATCATACTCATTTTCTCCTCCAAATCCATACTCACTTCTTCTTACTTTACTCAACTATTTTAAAATATGATTTTACACTTTCCCTTTTTCAACTACATATGCTCTAAATAAACAATCAAGTAAATTTTCTAGTTCACATATTGGTGCTTCTGAATAAATATTTGTCATAGTAGCATCATCTGAACATTGTTCTATTTCAAAATCAGGACATAATTTAGATACTTCATCAATTGGTAATTTTACTGTTATAGTTGATTTCGAAAACATAGGTCTGAATTTTGCCTTTATAAACCACCTTTCAGGAATATCTATAAATACTATAAAATTATTCATAAAATTTTTAGCTTTAATCCTTGATTTACTATCTGAAGCGATATCAAAGTCAAAAATTATATGCATTAATAATTTACTTTTAGCAGTATGAATTTCCTGTCCCCCACTTACAAACTTTGGGGTATTTTCTAATGTTATTACACCAAAATTATCTTCTTCTTCAAAACTATTTTCTACTTCTATAATGCTTTTTTTTAATAATTCTTTTATATTCTTTCCTTTAGACATTATATGTTCTTTATCTGACAAATCTTTTAATATCAAGCTAACAAATTCATCACTAGGATTTAATAATTCCTTTTTCAAAATTTCTTTTATTTCATAAGTCGATATTAATTCATTTTTACACATTACTTCATTCCTCATCTCTTTTTCATATTCAGTTAATTCAATATATCCATCTAAATCACCACAACGTTTTAAATAATAAAGTCCATCATTAATTGCAACATTATTGCATAAAATCATAAACATACTTTTACTTTAAAACTTGTCCACACTTTTGTAGTATATTTTATTTGTATATTTCTTTCTATATTTCATTAATACACATCTTTTTCTTTCATACTTGCATTCAGGTTTTTAAATTATTATTCCTAAATGCAAGTCTTTATAAAAAAACAAATTTTAACTCACCATATATTTATTTCTTCTGCATAAGGATTACCCCTATACTTATCAAAACATTTCTTTATATTTTCTTCATACTTAATGTTATCTCCAATATAAAAATTATCTGTATCATATGAATCATAAATATATTTGTCAACACTACCATCTTTAAGAATTATCTCTGCAATATCACATACTTGTTGTTGATCAAGCAAAAAAGTATTTACAGTACTATCTTCAACCCACATTAAGTTGTTTATATCGGGAACGTCCATAAAAGTTCCTTCAATCTCATCCCATACAATTTTTGCATATTTTTCCCTCATTACTTCTAAGTCTTCATTTAATGTAAATAAAAATCTTTCATGATAACATATAGCTTTATCTTCAATAAGATCACCTACAGCTTCTTCAAATAATTGCTTAATTTCCTTCATATCTATACCTCTATTTGAAAAACACCTGCATAGATATATAACTACATGTTCCAAATCAAAACTATCTTCTCCATTTAAGTTTTGAATCATTAATAAAAATGAAATAACAATAAACTTCATCTGATTTATAGCTTTCATATATAAAACCTCTCTCTCTTTTTAATTAATCATCTACTAGCTCACCATCGTCAATCCACATCTCATCATAAGTGGTATATATACAACAATTTTCCCAATAATTTGTAAAGTATTCATCAGAAACTACCTGAAATTCATTCCTTTCTCCCCATATAGTCCCTATTATATCTAGTTTTGAAATAATATACTTATCTGCTTCTCCACTATTAATTACAATCCCTGCAATACCATATATATCTGATTCATTTAATATAAAATTATCTTCTGTCCACATCATATTATATATCTCCGTAGTATCTATAAAATTACCATTCATGTCTTCCCACAGAGATATTGCAACTTTTTTAATTTCCTCTTCTAACCTATCTCTTTTGCTATATAAATAATTTCCACATTTATTGATTATCTCTTCACTACACAATTCATTTACGGATTCTTCAAACAGTTCTGTAAGCACCTCGCTACTTAAGTGATTTTCTCCTATATAATCCCATTTGCATATTTCTTTAATTAGCTCTTCTATTTTCATTGATTCATTATATTTATAACTTTCATGATGGCACAATTTTTCTAAGGTAACATACTTGAATTGTTTAAGAGTATTCATGCCAAATCTTCCTTTCTCTGATCTAAATTTAATGGCTCCATTAATATTTATTTTTTTACTTCAGCGCTTTTGTTTATACTCTTATTATCCATCAAATTATTAATTATTGCGAATCTAATTTAAGCCGATTTTTATTTTTTAACCGAAATCAGCTTAGGTTCCCATTTTATATACATTTTTCTGTTTTATTAATGATCTTAGATTCATTCGACAAAATGTCACCCAAAAATAATACATTGCTTAAAAAAATTTGTATCATCTCATTTTTAGTTGATTATTTTTCAATCTTTTATTTTCTTTGAATTACTTATTATTTCTCATTTTTTCAATTTTTCATAATAGCCTTTTTATAAATATACCCAAAAAATTTTAGTAAGGAATTTTGTCATATTGATTTTTACTAATATTAAAATTTAAGTTATTGATTTCTTTAATTTCTTCATTGTTTAAAATTCCATATTTGTAAGTGCAAAAATTTTTAGCGTATTTTATTTATTATCCCAATGTATTAAAATATCCAAGTAAGGCAAAATACTTAACTTTACTTGGATTAAATTATTTCTTATCTTTAATTTTCATAGTTTCCTGGATTTTATCTGACCAAGGCATGAGTTTCTTAATAGATTCGCTCTGGTCTCTATGTATCTTTTATAGATTAATGTTGCTTCACTTACTGTATATGGATATAGTTGCATTACCAATTGCTATTTTTATATTTCTTAACAAAATTAATCAAAAGTAAAATTTTAGCTTATTACATATTTTATTAATTCATCAAAAACTTCATCCACATCACCATTTCCATTAACCTCCCATTGAGAATAGTATCTGTTTTCTTTATCGACATTACCATTTTGAAACAATAAATCGCATTTCAAACTTTTTGTACTTTCCTCATTCTCAACTGGAAAAATGAAACCACATTTATTAACACTTAAAAGTAACATATAAAACATAATTTGATGTGAATTATACCTTCTTGTTGAAGCAAAAACATTCTTTGTACTTCTTTGATATTTCACATCAAATACCGCAACATATTTCCAAGTATCTTGAAATTTTTTCATAAAAGCAATATCCGGAATATACTCATTCATCAGATATGGAAATGAAGTCATACCTTGTGAAACTTCGTAACTCCTCAAAGCTTGCGGATCTCTGGGGTGCCTATATTCATCTATTTTAAAATCTAAAATTTTTTTCTTAGATAAATATTCTTTAATTTTAGCTCTTACATAATACTCAAACAACGTTTCTATTTTTATTACATAAGGTATTACCTCTCTTCTAGTAATATTACTATCTTCCGGATTAACATTCATACCGCAATGAAGTAAGACTAACTTTGCTAATTCTATTGGTTTTTTATAATATGAATTAAAACCAGTAATATTGATTTTATGAAAATCAGACTTCTTAATATCTACTAACTTTACATTTTTTAAAGAACTTTTACAATATGTCATAATAGTTTTTAATTCAGGTAATTCTATACTCTGTGTATTAAATATTTTACTTACAATAAATAAAGCCTTTTTTATAATTCTATTTTCTAAAGTATCAACTGTAAAAACAGGATATCTACAAAAAATTCTATCCTCTCTTCCTAACATAACGTTCTTTTTGATATGTTCACTAATACTAATACTTCCTCTAACACTACCATGCAAATTTTCACTTAAAAACCCCATCTGAGTCTTGAGTTGTCGTCTACACAATGATTGACAAGCTCTTAGAAATGAAATTATTAAAATCAGCTCTCCACCATTTACATCTACATCTGTAGTTATAGTACCTTCCTCATAATAAATTTTAAAAAACTTATTTTCCATACCATTAACATACTTTTCATATTCATCATCTTGTAAAACAGTAGTTAACATAGTCCATTGATTAATTTTAAATCTCGGCGTAATATTTAGTACAATCTCTTTATTTATTCCATTTTCTTCGATAATTATATTTTTTCCATTTATGTCTTTTAATTTTCTAACTCCCACAAAACTACTTGTACAAATATCACCGTTATCAATATAAATACCCATTTGTTCAATATCACTCTGTTCAAAATTTTTAGCTAAATTTACATTTATAGGTAAGTTATTTTCAATCTTACTCCAATCTTGTGTTGTAATAATTTTAATATTTGAATTTTGCATACATTTTACCCCCTAATTAAGGAGTCACAGCTTTAAGAATATAGTTTTTGTAGCCATCATCAATAGAACGTATTAAGAAATTGTATTTATTATCCATTTCCTCATAGTTACAACTATCCACTAATTCAAAAATATTATTTAACATTTCAGAACTTGTTTTATCAAAAAGAATAACACCATCTTTAATATATTCTCTAATCACAGGGACAACTTGGAATAAAAATCTAAATTTCATTTCTTCCTTCGCATTCTCTGAACCTGTGGCTCTAATAAAATACGTGTGACCTATTTGTACATCTTCCTTAATATAATCATCTGTATTCAAGCAAGTATCAAATAATTTCTCAATACAATAAAACAATTTAAGTTCATCAGAATCATATTGTTCACTATATGGAATACTTTGTAATATAGGCATTGAACTCGGTAAAGATGGAAAAAATAAAAATCTTCTTCTTATAGCATAGTCTATATTTCCAATTGATTTATCAGCGGTATTCATAGTTCCAATCACATATAAATTATTCGGAACTTTTAAAGTGTTACTTTTATTAAAGTCTAAAGTATATGGTGTGGTTACTTCCTCCTCTCTATATTCTAACGCATATATTAGCTCTCCAAATACAGTAGCCAAGTTTGCTCTATTAATCTCATCTATTACCAAATAAAAAGTATAATCAGTATTTTGTTGAGCGAATTCACAAATTCTTCCAAATGTCTTGTTGATTGTTTTATACTCAATGTTAGTAATAGCATCTAATTCCATCTCATATGCTGTTGCAGAATTTTGTATTTTACCATTTAATTTACTTCCAGAAGCTTTAGTTGATACCGTAATGCCTCTTACAAAATCCTCATAACAATATGATGGATGAAATTGAATAATATCCCAACACACTTTATTAGTTCCAACCATATTGGGTGAAATTTGGTATTTATCATTTACGAGTTGTAGCTTGTGAGACTCAATATCTTTCTTATCCCATTTTTCGCCATTCATATTAATAAGTCCAGCCTGAATACTTAAAAATTCTTTTGCCCCATACGTTTTGGATGTTCCAGGTGGACCTTGTAAAATCATTTGATGCACACCCGTTATATCCATTATTTTCTTATACTCAAAATCCATATTTTTATATACTCCTTTCAAGTTTCCATTTATCATATTATCCCATGTAGTTAAGCTACGAATCTTATTTATAGCATTTACATACAAATTTTTTGCATCTATGTAATGAGGTTGTCCAACATTTTTAGCCTCAGTAGAAAATTTTGATATTATATCTAGATCATAATTTAGCTGTTGTAGTTCTTTAACAGCTACTAACCTATCATCAATATCACAATTCTTCATATAATTTACTAAGTTACACTTAAATTTAAATAGATAATTATATACTAGCATTTTTAGAGCTTTCATCGGATTACTATTTTGCCCTGTATCAGAAGCAACACATCTATTAATATCTTGTGGACAATTATTATCCCCACTTAATCTTGACACCATACGATATTTCTTATCTTTAAATGCAATTTTATGAAGAGATGAATTATAAAGACTATAATCATTTTTATGAGTATTTCCTGCTGCTCTATTTACTAAAATATCAGCAAATTTATTTTCCACAAATAATCCACCACCACCAAAGCCTAAATCTTTCCTAGTACATATTATTTCTCTGTCATCAATAAAAAGATCCATTAATTGAAAATCATTAATCAAATTATGTTGAATTATATCACGTACTATTTCATATACCATTAGATAATTCCTGTTAACTTTCTCTCTTCCCCTTCCAGGAGATTTAGAATAAGCTGTATTAGGATTGATTACTATACCTCTTTCGAACATATCTCTACCATACTCCGCTGTATCCGTATCTTCAAAAATTTTAATACGTGGTTCTAATACGTCACTCCTTTTACGAGTATAAACAGTATTTGTTCTTGCAACAGTTGGCACATTTTTCAAGTCAATAACTCCATCTTCAGCATATTTCTGTAATAAAGGAATCACTTGATGATGAATCTTGTGCTGGCATACAACCTCTATATCGTTAATCATACTATCAATTTGAGGTATAAAATATGAATACCCTATTTCATATTCATGCTTAGTATCTTCAAATTCATATGTTACATTTTTAGCAATAGAATTGTAAAAATCATATAATCCATTTGATTTTGTTCCTATTATTAATTCTAATTGCTTATCAACTTCATTTGAATCTAATATGTTATCAAAATTTCTTCTTTTATACTCATGTAGAACCATAGATAACTTACTGTTATCTCCATTCAACTTAGTAATCTTAAATCTTCTTAAAAAAGCATAATCTGGCTTATTACTAACTTGTAAAGTCCCCATAGTCGCAATAACATAAAGATTCTTTGGAACTACTATACTTTTCCCACTCATAAGAGTTACTTCAGATCCTCGATTTTCTAACGCATTTAGTATTTCTCCGAACACAAGCCCTATATTTACTCTATCAATGTCATCTAGTATTAAAAATCCTGGACAATTATAAGTTTTAATATTTTCTAAAAGATTCAATAGGATTTTTTTCTTGCTCTGGAATTGTGTCATTCCAGAACAAGTTGAAACCTCTATCCCCTCTACAAAATCATTATAAGAATATCCTTCATGCAACGATACAAAACTTATTAAAGATGAAAACTTTTTCTTTAAAATATTAAAAATTTTATTAACATCACTAGACTCTAATAAGTCAGTTGTAACACCTAATTTTGTAAATTGTTTATTTAAATTGTTTAACTCATAATCTTTAATAATTTCAATTACTTTTTTCTTTGCTACATATGTCTTACCACACCCAGGTGGCCCATAATACAGATAATTGTGTTCCATAATATCCCCCCTTTAATTACTTATTCCTTTAAATACGCCTTTATACATTGGGCTATCTTTTCAGCCAATAACGGTGGTACAGCATTTCCAACTTGTTTATATTGCTCTTGTTTTGGTCCTACAAAAATATAATCATCTTTGAAACTTTGTAATCTTGCTGCTTCTCTTACTGAAGGAACTCTAAGTTCTTCATAATGAAAATAAGTTCTATGACCTGTATCAATTGTATAGGAAGGTTTACTTCTATCCATACGTCTTAACAACGCATGATAGTTTCTTCCCCCTCGTAACTCTTCAGGAATATCTCTTAAACTACCACCTTCAGGAACAAGTGCAATTGTATTTTTTGTATCTTCTGTATGAGAAGATTGCAAATGATTATGCAAAGTAGTTGCACCATTTCGAATATACTTCTGATAAGGTGTTATAGGATCCTTTAAATACACGGTATTATCCTCACCTTTATCTAATGAAGGTAAATCTGAAATTGCCTCTTCAATACTAACAATATGGGAATCAACATCAGGAAATTTAAAGATGCCCTTACAGTATTGCTTTTTAACTCCAACAAAGAATACCCTTTTTCTATTTTGTGGTATGCCATAATCTAAAGCATTTAACGTTTCACAAAACACTTCATACCCTAACGAATCTGCTCTCTTAATAATATCTTCTTTTACTAAGCCTTTTGCAAATGTCAATATACCAGTTACATTTTCAATCAAGAAAAATTTAGGATGAACCCATTCTAAAATTTTAAAGTATTCACGATAAAGTTCATTTCTTTCATCATCAATAATTCTTTGACCTGCTGTACTAAATCCTTGACATGGAGGCCCACCAATAATTCCATCGATTTCGCCCAAGGCTTTTATATAAACTTCATCAATTTCTTTAATATCCTTTACTATTGCTACCTTTTTCTCTCTATTGTAATTATAAGTTTCAACCGCATATTTAGCAAAATCTATCGCTTGAACTACTTCAAAACCATTTCGCTCAAAACCTGAGCTTAATCCTCCAGCTCCACAAAATAAATCTAATAACTTATTATTTTTCATTATCTAAAACCTCCATTATTGCTCTAGCCAACGCTTCAGCCAAAAATGGCGGAACAGCATTTCCTACTTGTCTAAATTGTTGTCCTTTATTACCTGTAAAATAGAACTCATCCGGGAAACTTTGCAATCTAGCAGACTCTCTAATTGTTGGCACTCGGTTAAATTGGGGATGAAAATATACATTATGCCCTGTATCTATTGTAACTGATTGCGCTTTAGAATCTAATCTTTTCAAATAATTGGAATGACGATTAGTCCTTTGTGTTTTAAAAAGTGCTTCCGGAACATCCTTCCAATTCCCACCTTCTGGCACATATTGCATTTTTGTTTGCACGCTTTCAGTAGGATAATATATCAAATGATTATTCAATATATTACCAGTTCTAATTTTTTTTTGGTATTCTGATTTAGGGCTTCCTAACTCGTAATTATATCCATTCAAATCATTCTTTGCATGTTCTTCAATTTCAATTATATCAGACAAAGCGTCTTCAACTGTTACTCGTTCTTGCCTGAACTTCAATAAATTTTCAAACTTAAATTCTCCCAAATCATTTCTAATTGCAACAAAAAAGGCTCGCATTCTATTCTGTGGAACGCCATAATCCGCAGCGTTAATAACATCATAAACCACGTTATATCCCATTTCTTCGAGCATATTGCATATAGACTTACGAGCAAACCCATTTTTTGAGGTTAATATTTGTCTGACATTTTCAATTAGTATGGCCTTTGGTTTTAATTCAGACACAAATCTTATGTATTGGAAAAATAATTTATTTCTCGGATCATCCTCCAATTGTTTATTCCATCGATTTAAACCTGAAAACCCCTGACATGGTGGCCCCCCAACTATTATATCAATGTCTTTAAATCCTGTACTTTCAACTGATATTTCATTAATATCACCATTTATTACTTTAGCAGACTTAAAATTGTATTTATATGTTTCACATGCAGCTTTATCAAAATCTATAGCTCCTACTATTTCAACTCTGTTTGTATTATTAAATCCTTGCGTTATTCCACCACAACCAGAGAATAAATCAATCATTTTATATCTTTTCATTATGTCACCTCGTCACTCCTAATTTCCATGATGTCTGAGATATCACAATTTAATGCTTCGCAAATCTTCACTAATATCTCCATATTAACATGCTCATTCTTTCCAAGTTTAGCCATGGAGGCTGTACTGATTCCAGTTGCTATTCTTAAGTCTTTTTTCTTCATTTCTTTATCAATTAATAATTTCCATAAATTATTGTAATTTACGTTCATCCACACACCTCTCTTTCTGTTATTACTACAATAAATATTATGATAACATATTTTTTTTATAGCTACAATTTGTAATTGTATATTTTTATTTTATCTATGCAAATATATTATTCATGTTTGCAAATTTTTTCTATGCATACATTTTCTTTTTTAATGACCTTTAACAACTCGCTTTACTAAATAATAAGGTCCATCTTCAAAAAATGTGATTGACAAATATTTAAAGTATAGCATTTCATTAATAATGTTTATCCATATATTCAAGCAAGTTATTAATATCTGTCAAGAACCCATTTTAGTGTTAAACCAATAGTAATATAATTTTCTCATAATGTAACCTTACAATTAAAGTTTTTCCTAAAATGCAAAAATACTTTATTCTTCATTTAAAAAGCATATCTAAAATCCTCACTAATCTCACAAAATATATAACCCAATTTTATTAGCAACTTCAGTCGTAAACACCCTTAGTAACACCCCAAGGGTGTGAATTCTAGAAATTTATTTTCATAATTTACTACATATATATTACTATTTATATGTATTCTAGCATATTCATTTTCTTATAAATACATATATAAATTTCAAGAAGGTGATATCTATGGAAATAAATGAATTAATTAACCTGGTAGTAAGCTTATATCTACTCACAATACCCGAAAAGCAGCTAATCTCACTATCAACTTTAATTAATAAACTTAAATAAAACTTCAGAGGAAAATCTCTGAAGCCGTTATCTTATTTTGCAAACTTAGAACAAGGTCTTAGTCCCTAATTTTCAACCTCTACCAAAGTCATTTCATTTGCCTTCTTTAATCCACCCCATATTTTATCTTTATGATATACTTTTTCACCATTTCTAGATAACCATATAGTATCACTTACATCATTTGAATGAGCTGTACTATTGCTAGATGAACTATTCTATTATTTTTTAATATTACCTGCTACATTACTTGTAGATGGATTTACACTAAAATTAATATTATTACCATCAATTTCAGCCACACTAGTATCACTTTCATCAGTTCTATACACCTCGATTCCTCTAATGCTGAATTTTTGAAGTGTTTCTACATTTGTATGACCATAATCATTATCTTTTTCTACACTTATAACATCCTATTTAGGCTTGACTACATTTAAAAATGCATCACTTGAAGAGGATTTATTTCCATCCTGCACTGCATCAATTATCATATTTTCTTTTCCCTACTGAACTAATATACGTTCAGCCTATCTAACATCGATAAAATGAACTTTTAACTTATATTGCATATTTATACTGTTTTCATTATTGCTATTTGTATTGTTATCACTGAGACCTTCATCATTACTACTTATTTTATATTGCTCACTTTTTGAAGATTTAGAAATAGTTGAATTACTAGCATTTCCACAGGCTACAAACATAATAGAAATTACTATTACTACCATGATGTTTATTATCTTTTTTATGTAGTTCAATTTATATACCGTATTTCTATATTCCTTATCTCCATAAGTGCTAAATATGTATCAAAGGTATATTTTTATAATGTACAGATTTATATTCTAAAATACATATTGTAAATTCTTACTATATAGAATAATTTTTAATAATTTTTACATATATACATTTTAGGAGGTGATTTTTATGGAAATTAATGAGTTGATAAATCTGATAGTAAACAATGGCTTTCCAGTAGTAGTTAGTTGCTATCTGCTTATACGACTAGAAAAACAGCTAAGTTCACTTTCAGCTTCAATTAATAAACTTAATACCATAATTTCCACTAAACTCGGAGTTGTTATTGATCCTGAAAATAGAAATGATAATAGTGATTCTGGGAATGTTGCATAATAAAATACTAGACATAATTTTATATTGTTATGTCTAGCATTTTAAATTTATTAAATAACATATATTCTAACTTTTATTCCCCATTATTACTGACTGATTTTCCATAATCTATTGCTTTTAAAAAGTCATTTATCACATTTTGATATTGATGTATAGCATAATATACAATTCCTCTATTTATATATGCTGCTTTATATAGTGGTTTCTTTTCAATAGCTTTTGAAAAATTTATTATTGCTTTTTGATAATTTCCTATTGCCATATATACACATCCAATATTACAATATGCTTTTTCGTTATTGGGATCTATTTTTAATACATTATTATAATCTTTTATTGCCCCATCATAATTTTTCTCAAGTAAGTAAGTAGTTCCTCTATTCAGGATTTTTACATATTTCTAAAGCTTTTGTATAATCCTTTATTGCTTCATCATATTTCTCTTCATCTTGGAATTTTACTCCTCTTAAATAATAACTTTCACTATCATTTTTTTTTATTTCATATGCTCTTTCTATTACGCAGGACTTCAAGGGATAAGCACCAAATTTATCTTCACGAACATTACTATAATACTTTTCCATTGATATTACTTTAGCATAATCTTTTATTGAATCTTTTAAATTTGTTTGAACATATGCTCTATTATAATATGTCTCTATATCCCTTTTTAGTTCTAATGAACTATTATAATCATCTAAAGCTTGTGTAAAATCACATCTTTTTCTATAACAATTTCCACGTTTTATATATATATCACTATATTCTTTTTTTATTGTCTCTTTATCAACTAATTCCAATACTTTTGTATAATTTTTTATTGCTAATCTATGCCTATCATATTCATAACATAAATTTCCTCTATAGTAATATATCATTGCATCGTTAGAATCCAATTTAATAGCTTTAGTATAGTAGTCAAAAGCTTTCTGATAAAGCATTTTATTTTCATAAAGCCTTGCTCTAAAAATAAATGCTTCTTTCTTTTTATCTACTCTAGTACATGAAGTGAATTCTTTTATAGCATCATCATAGATATTTTCTTTTTTCATAAAAATACCTCCTTTTTATAAATATTTTATCAATCAAATTACCTACATGTATAATCTATATACATATAATCTCCAATAAATTCTCCATCCATTAATTCTTCATCATATGGCTCTTCATAGCTATCCAGATATTCTTCCCAACTATCTAATTGAGCATTTCTATCTTTTCTATCTTTTTTCTCCCATTCTGCCAATTCTACTGTTAAACCGCAATCATATGAATCTATTAACATAGATAATCTCAATTCAGTATTATAATAACTATGATCTTTTAATGATGCTACTTTATCTGAAAAATCTTGTACTGGAGGTATACAATCATTTATTGCTTCTTCATAACTTTTTCTATCAATAGTTTTGCTTAGAGATAAACATATTACTTCGGCACCGTTTCTCTCAAGTAATTTTTTACATGCAATTAATGAATTTCCCGTTGTTGTTACATCATCTAATAATAATATTTTCTTATTTTCTATTAAAGATCTATCAATCGATACTTCAATAGAATTTAAATGAATCTTAATACTTCTCTTCCCTCCACATGATAATTTTTCAATTGTTCTAATTCTCTTTAAACAATTATAATAGTTAATACTAGGGATTTCATTTGATAGAAACTGTGCTATAACTTTCATTCCATCATCATAACTATTATTTGCATCATGTGGTGGAACTGTGGTAATTATAAAATTACCATTATTAAACTTATTATCCGATTTTAAAATATCTACTAGTTTTTTTTTATAAAACATTAAAGCTTCACTAATACTCTGATTATATTTGAATTCTGTTACTTTACTATTATTATTAAATTTCTTCCCATACTTTTTTAAATTTAAAATATAACCTCCATTTTTATTGTTAAATTCAGGACTTTTTAGTTTATTACCATCATTATCATATAATGAATATTGATGATAATCTGTAATATAATATATATCTTTTTCACTCCAATATTTTAAAACTACACCTTTTTCCATATAACCATCTCCTACAAATTTTTAGAATAATGTTGTTTGAATTTCCTTAGCCATACCGACTATTGGTTCTTTCTTACTTAATTCAAATATATTTTTTATAAATAACTCTATATCTTGTTTATTACTTAGTGGTAAAGCACAATTGTTATCTATAAGATTTCTATTACCCTCAATTTGGTTTGAATCTCCGTAATACAAATCATTTTTATAACATGCTAATATTTTCTTTTGATTTAGAGCATAATTTACAGTGTGCATGGTTCCTCCATCTTTTGTAGCCTCTATTACAATTACACCGGTACTTAACGCACTCTCCAGCCTATCTCTTTCTATAAAATAGCCTCTCATAGGTTTAGTTCCAAATGCATATTCACTTACCAAACACCCATCTTCTTTCAGAATTCTTTCCGCTAATTTTTTATTTGAATTTGGATATATACAATCTAAGCTACTTGGTAAAACTGCAATTGTTCTACCTTTTCCTGCCAAACAACCATAATGTGCTGCTTCATCACAGCCTTTTGCTAATCCACTAACTATAGTAAATCCCTTTGAACCTAGTATATTTCCCAATCTTTCCGATACTTTAATACCATGTTTTGTTGCGTTTCTACTTCCTATTATTGCTACTGATTTATTATCTACTATACATTTTTTATTCCCCTTATAGAACAATATAACAGGAGGATCCTGAATGTTTAGTAATTTATCAGGAAAATCATCATCAAGTATAGTAATACAATTTATATTAGTATTTAGTAGTTTTTCTATAAGTATATCAGCCTTTAAAATTGCAGCTTGAATTTCCTCAATATCAGGATTAGGAATTCTCTTAACAAACTTCCTTGCCATATCAAACAACTCTTTTATTTCATTTACATTTGTTCCTTTAAAATTAGTGACTTTTAATATTTTACTTATTGTTTTTCTGCTAACTTTTTTAATATTTAGCAATGTTAATATAATTTTTGTATTTGACATTTTGTCACCTTATTTCTTCTTTAACTTCCGTAATTTCTGTTTCTACATCATCAAATGCATTGGATATTTCGTAATAATCTTGTGAACTACATCCCTTTATTCCACTTATCTTTATTTTTTCAATTTCATTTATCATAGAATCAAAAATTATTTCTTTAACACATTTGTCAAAATTATACTCAAGCAAATCTTTCACATCTATTTCTATATTTATTTTTATCTGAGCATTATCTTTAGCCAAATCCTTCAAATATTTTTTTATACTTTTTTCTTTTATTTCATTTGAAATTTCTTCCTCTAATTTCTCTTTTAAATCTGAATATTCTTTATTCAATCGTCTATAATTTATAAGAGCATTAAATGTGTCTAAGTCAGATTCTAGCAAATTCCTTACCACCTTAGAATATTGTTCAATCTCTTTATTTTGAGTTACATATTTATATATATCTTTTACATAATCATACCTGCAACACAAAACAAGCTTTGCAAATTCTGTATCATATCTACTTAAATCTACCTTGTTATTTTTAACTACATCTGAATCTGCTACAACACTTGCCATAGCCATAATAGTCTCATACGATGTATTTACTATATTTCCTTTTTCAATCTTAGATATATACGTTGCATCTTTACCAATTTTCTCCCCCATTTCTTTTGCTGTAATTCCGCAATCCTTCCTTAATTGTTGTATTCCCATCCATTTCATGTGTTATTAACTCCTTAATAAATATTTTAATTATAATGCTAACTGATTTTCTATATATGGACCTATTTTTAATGACTTAACATCTACTCCCTCATTTTTCAATTCTAATAAATATTCTAATGTAAGTTCAACTGTAATTACCGTAACTAGATCTTTCTTCCAATAATCCTGTGATATCTTTCTTTCACAAACAAATATAACACCTTTGTATTTTCTATATTCATGTAATTTCCCATCTTCTTTGTGTACATATTTTATTAATTGACTTCTAAAAATCATATTAAGCATTTTCTTATAGATATTTAAATTTGATTTATATGTTTTGTTCGTCATAAGTCTTCTTTTAATAAACTTTTCTTTTGCATGATTAGTGATATATACTTCTCCTTGGAAATTTCTCATAGTAAGTCCTCCTCAAATAAACTTGACCGATTTTATTATTTAATTTACATAAATAACCTTTATTGTTATTTAATTATATCACTATTGATTTATTTGTCAATAATTTTTCAAAAAAACTTGATATATAAAACATTTCAATTCCATATAACTTTTCTTTTGCATTTATATCTAAGTCTATTCTTCGTTATATTTCTAACAAAGACGTTAAAATAGACTCTCTGTTTAACAATCAAATATTAACCATAGAAATTTTAATCTAAAATGCATAACTATTCATTTTCACTCCTCCTACATAGGTCCATTTTTATGTTTATAACTCACTCCACACCGACCTGTTCTGTTCTTACAAAGGAAACCTTTGAGCTTACGCTCAAAGCTCATTATATGATGAAGCTGCCGCTTCATTCCCACAAAGACTGCATTAAGTTCTAATTATTATTATCAAATTACTAATACTTAAGAATTTCATTCTCTTTAATAGATTCATTTGTATTAAATTTAAATATTTACTTCTCTATATAGTAATGTATCTGGTATACGTAATTTTTAAAAGACAAGTTTTGTTGATATTGAAGCTACTACTATTACTTATATGCCTACTATACATACTCATACTATTTCTCTTGGCACCTTAACCATCACCCACAAAAATAACAGGTTATTACCTCTGTTTCCTAAGTCCACATATTGTCTTCCTGCAAGTATTCGGAAGCCAAATGTAGACAAAAGAAACAAAAGGATTAAACTAGTCCCTTTGTAGGTCCCGATGGGGTGCAGTCTTATCACTAGTTAGATAGATACATATAAATATGTATGCAGAGGCATATGTTTCACTATATATTACTTAT